>Ga0209800_10000167_pt1 | contig 131362 bp, 115 predicted proteins | sample Higcelweek8metaG_FD_187174 | JGI IMG/M metagenome (GOLD analysis project Ga0209800, IMG submission 187174) | Freshwater pond sediment microbial communities from the University of Edinburgh, under environmental carbon perturbations - High... | ecosystem: Environmental > Aquatic > Freshwater >... | reverse complement strand
CTCTGTCCGCGCAACGAAGCCAGATATTCGCCTTGACGATAGTCTCATAGTTTCCTTTGAAACAGATCCGGCCGTTTTCAACATTGGTTTTTTCGATTCCAAGTTTATTCAATTCACGGACAACAACAGACTCAAGACCAAAGGCCGCAGTCGCAATTATATCAAAGTCTTCCATATCTTCCTTCCGCTATTCCGATTTCTTCTCAATAAAGTCTTTCAATCCCGCCAAAAAGTTCCTCAAGAACTGATCTCCGCAATCCTTGTAGTTCTTATGTCCTTTATTCCTGAACAGAGCGCTCAATTCGGCACGGGACAGATCAAAGCCGGATATCTTCATAATCGCGATCATATCTTCCTCATGCAGTTCAAGAGCGATCCGTATCTTTTTCAGAATCACATTATTGTTCAAATACAGTGTCGTTTCCGCTGGTGCGGGAGCGGCACCCTCTTTCCTTCCCCGCCGCTTGATAATAAGTCCATCAAGAAACGACGCAAGAGCCTGATCAGAACATTCGGCATATTCCGGATCGCCTTCCTTCTTCATCACGTTCAGAATTTCCGGGCGAGTCAATGCCGCACCGCCGAGTTTGAATATTTCCTCAAGCGCCGCATCACGCAGATCAAGCGAGTAACGAAGGCGGCGTAACGTATCATTATTTGTAAGCGGCATGGTTCCTCCGTATTGCATAAACCATACACACCGCATAGGATGATTAGTACAGCAATATACGTATTTTAAAATGCCCCGACAGCTGTTCTTTACTTGACGAAACCGCATATACAACGGGAATGACGATATCCGTCATCACGACGCTCATCAAGGAAACACAAATGAAACGAACAGATCTCGAAAAGCAGTTAGGACACAAGATAAACAATAAAATCCAGAAAGGCAACGCGGCTGACGCGTTTAAAAAAACAGATGCCGTTATCGACAAACGGGAACAGCGCAGACTTGATCAGGCACAGGGGCTGATACCGTTTGCGGTCAAAATCAATGAAGGCATTGTCGCCCGCGTGCATGAAATCAGCAAAGAACGCCAGATCAGCGTCAATGAGCTGGTAGCGGAATTACTGAAGAAAGGGATGAATATGGAGTAATCCGGCTTCACACCGTTTCCATTCCATACACGGTGCCGTACCTCCGCCATATCATTGATTTCAAATCGCCGACGTCATTCAGCCGCAATCGATCATCTGTTATATGAAGCTTCTATTATAAAGGCTGACTCAGATATGGATTGTTCAGTGCGTAACGCACCCGACCGGATCAACACACTATCCGGATTATGACGCGGAACAGAGCGATAGTATCATTATCCGCTGAGAAATTGCGGATAAACCATTGGCTCTGAGCACCAAAAAGGCTGAACATACCCGTCGGGAGATCATTTCCTCGGCATCCATCCAACTACCCCAAAAAGCGGTTAATCGGCCTATTTCATCACATTTTTTGAATTTATGACCCTCAAAATGGCTTTCTGACATCAAAAGGCGGTCAAATTATAAAATTAATGCCAGTTATAGCAAGTATTTGGCATAAAAGAGTTGATTATTTTAGGGCATAATCGTATTTTACGTAAAAGGATAGAGGTTTTTAATGGCAGTTCAAATTTACGTAGGGAATCTTCCTTACAACATCAAAGAAGAAGAATTGGGAAGACTTTTCGAGGCGCATGGACAGGTTTCTTCAGTGAAGATTATCTCCGATCGCGAAACCGGAAGATCAAAAGGTTTCGGATTTGTTGAGATGTCAGTTGATGGCGAAGCAGACAATGCAATAGCACAGCTTGACAATGCTGAAGTTATGGGAAGAAACATTCAGGTGAATGTTGCTCGCCCACGCGAATCACGTTAGTCAATCACAGGGCGAAAGTATTTAAAATCCGTTACATAACTGATTTTATTTTGTGATACTACCAATCGCTGAAAAAAAGCTGAACCATTTCTGGGTCAGCTTTTTTGTTTATATACGGTACCTTGAACCACACACCCGGCATCAGCTAAAAAAAGCACCCCCTGGAATCCAAGGGGCACTTACATAAATCAATGGTCATCGATATCCCGCGATACACGAGCTTTAACTAACTGAGCTCCGTGTCACACCGGCGTATCATACAGTTTGACATCAGGATTTTTCTCAATGAAATACTGCATGTTCCACATACTGCCGAAGAACAGAACAGTACGATCCTTGCTGTCCTTGCCGCAGGAACAATCATGCGGAAAGTATATCTTCTCAACTTCCTCTTCGGTGACGTCACCCAGCCAGCGGGAGACAGTCCACTTCTGCACTTCAAGATTCGTTTCCACCGAATACTCATCTTTGAGTCGGTACTGAAGCACATCAAACTGGAGAGGTCCCACCGCGCCCAGCAGAGGAACATTCCTAGTGGCGTTTTTCGGGAAAAAGGATTGCACGATATCTTCCGCGAGAAGGTGATCGAGCCCTTTACGAAATGATTTATAGCTTGAGGAGGTTGTATTCTGAATATACGCGAAACACTCCGGAGCAAAAGACGGTATCTCGTTAAAGCACAGGGACGCGTCGGTACTCAGAGTATCGCCGATACGGAAATCCGTATTGGTCACAAACCCGACAATATCACCCGGATACGCTTCGTTCGAGGTTTCCCTTTCCCTTCCGAATACATTGTGCGCATTTGAAATCTTGACCTTCTTTCCGTTTCTGGTGTTGAACACCGTCATATCGCGGAGGAACTTCCCCGAGCAGATTCTGGCAAATACCATTCTGTCACGATGCTGAGGATTCATATTGGTCTGAATTTTAAATATAAAGGCTGAAAACTCAGTGTTATCAAGAGGAACAATTGTGTTTCCCGCTTTTCTGGGTAACGGCTCGCCCGAGTTGTCGATAAACCAGTTGAGAAAATGCTCCACCCCGAAATTGTTGGCGGCACTGCCGAAGAACACCGGCGTAGTGGTTCCGTTTAACAATTCGTCTCTGTTAAAACCGCCGTGAGCCACATCGAGCAGTTCGATTTCCTCGATGATCTGCTTGTATGACACTTCACTGAGGGTATTTTTGACCGTGTCGTCGGTAATGCCGTGAACGGACACAGGAGCCTTATACGCACCGCCCGGCACCCGTTCATACAGGTGGACGGACTTACTGAGCCTGTCGTATATTCCTTTGAAGAAAGGTCCGCTTTCCAACGGCCAGCATACGGGGTATGCGTGCATGTGCAGGACTTTTTCGATCTGATCAATCAGATCTATCGCGGGCATGGCGGGTCTGTCGAGCTTGTTTATAAATGTGAAAATGGGGAGTCCCCTTTTACGGCAGATCTCGAACAGCTTGAGCGTCTGACTTTCGATACCTTTACCCGCGTCAATAACCATGACAACGGCATCCACCGCCATAAGAACCCGGTAGGTATCTTCCGAGAAATCCTTATGTCCCGGCGTATCGAGGAGATTCAGTTTGAATCCCCTATAGGAGAACTGGAGCACGGTTGATGATATCGAGATACCCCGTTTCTTTTCGAGCTCCATCCAGTCCGACGATGTTTCTTTCTGATTCTTTTTTGCTGTCACCGAACCCGCAAGCTCGATCGCGCCCCCGTACAAAAGAAGCTTCTCTGTCAGTGTCGTTTTTCCCGCGTCAGGATGCGAGATTATGGCGAACGTCCGCCGTGTTTTTATTTCTTTATCGAGTGTACTCATATCTCCAAAATCTTTTTATACCTATAAAGTGTCAAGAGGATAATGAACCAACCTATTTGTAAATTAAGCTGTCCTGATTTACTCAGCGCCTTTGCGCCGCAGAACAGCCTTGATTCGTTCGGCGCTTTTAACCGTTTCCCTCGCACCCATTGCGGTAAATACAAGATGACCTGGAGCGTTGCCGATCACAAACACGATCACCGGATGATCCTTTTTAACGGTATATTCCGAAGATTCTGACGTATAAAATCTCTCAATTAACCCTTCATCAATCCCCTTTTCCCTGTACAAACGCGTTCTGTCGTATTCCATTCTCTGGTACGGCTCGGCGATTCGCACCTCATCGCCCTTCTTGACTCCGATTTTATCGAGGATCACTTCCGTAACAATCCATCTCCGATATTCATATTCGAAATCGCCTGCACCGTCAGTTCTATCCTTCCGGATCTCATTTTTATCTGTCAGCGGATACGCGATATAAATACCTGATGACTCAGCCGCTGCTTTTTCGAGCGGGACATCTATCCGCATGTCATCCGCGAAAAGACCGTATACGGCGGACACAGCAATGACAACGCACATCACTATTTTAAGATTCATCATTCAGTCCTCTTTATTGGTTATTCAGTCTGCAATGAAATCATTGTCTTGAAACGCATTCCGCCGGTCATCCTGAAAAATACATCCTGAACACCGCAATGTTTCAATCAATTTTTCAATTCGTCAGCATACCTCGATCAGCATGAATCCGTAATTTAGCCGATCACTCTCACAAAAAAATGATAGACCTCATTAATACGGTTCATTCATCTGTATAACAACCAAGCATTCCTATCATACAGATATTACAGCATACACAAGGAATTAGTACATGATCCGTATACTCTTTACATTTATATTCGATTTAGCGGGATGGAAAGTCAGAGGGGAGATTCCATCCGATCTCAAGAGGTATATTTTCGCGGTCGGGCCGCACACGAGCAACTGGGATTTCATTCTCGGCCTGTTCGCGCGCAAAAAACTGTGTCTGCGCAACGCCAAGTTTCTCGGAAAGAGCTCTCTGTTCAGATTCCCGTATGGATGGTTTTTCCGTTTAATGGGAGGAATTCCCGTCGATCGCAAAAACAAGCAGGATACCACAACCCAGATCGCTGAAATCATCAACCGTCACAAATACTTCATCATCGCCCTGGCGCCCGAAGGAACCCGCCGCAAGGTTGACAAACTCCGTACGGGTTTTTACTACATCGCGAAAAAAGCTGACATACCGATTATCGCGTGCGGTCTGGATTATTCGAATAAAGAAGTGGTGGTCGGCACTCCGCTTTATCCCGGAGATAATATTGATAAGGACATGGCTGTCCTTATCTCTTTCTATAAGAAAATTAAAGGAAAGAATCCGGAACTGGGGTTATAGGCTCACGCCCTCTTTTTCAAATAGCTTTCCGCGTAATAACGCGGGGGTATCCGTTGGCTCAACGGAATAGAGCTGCCTATTTCTTTTCGCGCGAAATGGCCGTCGCCTTTTCAACATCCGTGTTGGCGACGGCTCTGGCGCATCCATGCGCTTTAAAATAGGCGAAAGAAACGCGCTCCTTAAACGCCGGAGGGGCTGCGGTCGTATTCGCGGCACACGCTTCGCGTGATTGCCGCTCGACGACCTGAAGAGGTGCGCTCCGCGCAAGATTTTTGTGGCTTATTGTTTTTGGGGAACTTTCCCCGGTGTAGAATATTTTTGTCAGTGATGACAAGTATATTACCCATGTCCTGGGACAACATATAATCATTGAGATTAACGTTTTGCGAAGACCCGATGTTGGAAACCAACGTAAGCCAATTTGGGTGAAGCGTTGCGTAGCCGGGTACTCGCTATTAGAGATAGTCCTCAGCATTCAATAATTGTATTTCAAAATGTACAAGGATATACATTTTGAAATGTTTCACACTCATTCATCAAAATCAAAGAAAAAATCACTATTTCTTTTATCGAAATATTTTAAAAATAAATCAATTGAGCTCTTATGTTTTTCATAAACATCAAGATCATTTTTTACGTTTTCTATTCTTGTTTTGACGTCCTCTAAATCACAAAATTCAGAAAGGTTTTTATAATTGAACCTTTTATGTATTCTAACACCATATTCACCATCAGTTTGACTTTGTGTCTCATATTCAAATTTATCAAATAATTTTAAAAACTTATCTTCATTGGATAAAATATCTTGAATGTATTTATCGTATTCCGAATCATCACACCATTTTCGCCATCTAAAAATAAGATAGAGAAAGTTATCGTCATCAAATAGTTGATCTTTAAACTCTAATATTTTATCAGAACATAGCTTTTTTATTTCATGCATACGATCTACAGGTATAACTTCTTGAACCACACTATTTTCTTTCTCTTCTTTTTGAATTTCAATTCCTAAATAATACAGAGGCCCATAAAGAGATTTCGATTTTTTTGCTGCATTTGATAATATTTTATAATTTTCTTCCAAATCAGTATTTCTTTTTAACAGCTGAAATATAACTCTTGCAATTTGCATATCTAAAGATATTCCAAAAAAACTAGGCTTTGACTTCGGTAGGTTTACATAAGAATCAAATAACGCTTGGATAATAGTTTCAAAATTTTCCTTATGAAAAAAGTCTTCTTTTGATGTGAAATCTTGAATGCGAATTAATAAATTCTCATATTTATTAATTGATTTATAGTATTCTAATAGCTTATGAAATGTATCATAATCCTTACTGGCAATTGAAACTTTATTTAAATCATAAATACTTAATTCTTTCTCGTCACCACCAGGTATAAAATTGAAATATGAATCGAACATTCGACTAGAACATATTCTCAATTCTTGAGTCCAAGTATTCTCAGTATCATGGCCATAGTGAACATTTCCATATCCAGCAGCGAATCCCTTTACTTGGGGAAACAATTCATAAATTAGATTTTCAAGATCATTTCTACTTTTTTCATCTACTTTTTTAAAGCTTTCCATAACAATTTCTTTTTTCTTTTCACGTTCGGAGTTTCCACTGCCATACGAGGATGAAACTTCTGTAAAAATAGTTTTATTCTTTAATAGAAAATCATAATATTGAGGTTCAAATAATCGTAATAATTCAACTGCAAAAAAATCTATTGGATTGACTTCAATAACATCTTCTTGGATCAATTGAGAAATATTAAACTCTAAACCATTGATAAATCTTTTTACATCTCTAATACTCTTAAAATAATTTTTAAATCCTGAGTGAAATATATCAGCCCAATGGGTACCGCTATTGAAGTATTTATTTGCAGACTCTGGTAATACTTTTAGTAATTGATCTAGTTCATGAAAGAGATAGCTATGAATTTTTGAATCTGATACACATGGTAATGTAAAATTTACTTGTACAATTTTTTCTAAGTAGTCATGCCCTGAAACACCTTCCTGAACTCCTAGGTTCTTTTCAATTACATCTCTGTCAAAAGCTAATAAATATATAGTGTTCGGAAAATCGGCATTTGTCCGAATTATTCTAAAAATTTGTCTTATTTCTTGTGTGCTTAGACGATCAATATCATCTATTACTACTAACATTTTGTGTGATTTCTTCTTAAGCATATTAACAATATCTTTTTTTGTCTCGTTAACCGATTTCTCTTTATATTTAGATCTAATCTTAAGAAAAGATAGTATTTTAATTGCTGCCTGATAAATAATGGATAAGGAAAAATAACAAATACCGCCCCAAAAAAGTATCGAATTGATAAATTCTGGAATATTAGATATTAAGTTACTTATTTGACTAAATGTAATGCCAACTATTGCAAGAATCGACATGATTGAATTATCAGTAATTTTCAATTCATCTTTCTGTGGAGCTAAAGATAATAAGTCTGAATAATATTCCAATTTTTTTATTAACTTCTTATCGATTTCTTTAGTTCTTTTAATGACTGAAATAAGCTCATCTATAAAGCCTTCAAGTAAATTATCAGTTTCTGAAAAAGCCCAAGGATTAAATCGAACTATATCATAATTGTTTCCTTCTTTTATTTTCTCTTCAAGATAATCTATAGTCATATTAAGAAGAGATGTTTTCCCTATTCCCCATTTTCCATATAGAGCTATAACCAAGGAGTCTTGTTCTTTCCACTCTGTAACAGATTTAGCAAGATGAGCAGCAAATTTTTTTCTTCCTAAAAAATCATCATCAAATTTTTCTATCGGATTTTCTGGTAAAAACATTTCTCCTCCGAGCCACGGATGGCGAGGGTTTTTCTATAAATCATGCCGAGAATTACGTCTAACGTAAGCGGCTAAATGACGTTTTTGCGAAGCAAAAATGTGCCGGAGGCCGAGCACCGGATTTTGCAAAGCAAAACCGGAGCGCAACTTTTAGCCGCAGTTGAGACTGTAGAAAAAGTCCCTTTCCCGATTTTTCTTGTTTTGGCGTATTCCATAATATTGAATAACCGCCTTAAATCGCCTCTAATCCCTGTCCATATTTTGAGGAAGTTCCCAAAATCGACTTTTTCTACAGTCTCGTTATATGAAGTCGCATCGATATGATAGCAACAGGCAGCCGAAGCCATGGAAGGCGCGGACTGAATCAATATCATTTACTAATTATTTTATCCCAAACTTAATACTTACCCAAGCACTTAACACATTTAACATTATTGGGATGATAATAATCAAGAATATTTGGAATATAAGCACATTTGTAATTTGTTTTTGATTACACAAGTTATCAGAATATTCATTAACTATTATCATTGATCTAGGTCTTAATTTTGATAATGTTTTATATAGAAACCTCCCAACAGTATAAGAAAATATATTTGTTAATATAAAAAAAATAAATGAAAAAGTTGAAATGATAACAATATTATTTTTAATCACATTTTGATTTGAAAATACTTGATATAATAAAATGATCAAGGGAATTAAAGGAGTTAAATTGATTGTTTTTTCAGCAGTTTTACCAACTTTCGCCCTATTTATAAATAAAAACTTTTTTAATCCCTTGTTGTTTAACTCAATACGTTTAAGAAAATCTTCTATATGCTTAATTACTTCAACAGCCCAAATTTTGTTACTATGTTGTATTTTGACATGAACTATACCAAAACCTTCAATTGGCTGTTGATTAAACATGTAAAAAACGCGATCAGCATCTTCTGAATCATTTGGTGGAGTAGAAAAGGTTATTTCAATTTTATGTTGTTCCCCAATTTCCTGTGTAAGTGGATTATTTCTTCCTCCAAAATATAATTTTGCTTTCCATATCATTGAAACTGATTGTGCACATTTAGGTTGTGTTTCATGTGAATTTAGAAATGATTCAATCGAAGGAAATTTTTCAAATGTTGTATCATCATAATGAATATTTAATTCAAAATATTTGTCTTCACTTTTATCAATTCCTAATTTATCATCAATTGTTGCATAAATATCGTTTAATGAATTTTTTTTCAAAACGTATGATAGAGGAAAAACTTTTTCAATACTCGTAGGTTTATTAATAACTTTATTAGTAATATCTCCTATCATTTTGATTAGTGTTATAAAATCACTACTTAACCCTTCTTTTATCAATCGCTTCTCAGCTTCATTTTTCGTTAAATTAATCTCACCTTCCATTATAAACCTCCTTTGATAATTAAAAAGTCTATATATAAAGCCGCTACGGATGGCGGCGCTCGAACCAGATGTTCGATGCGATTTCACATAACAATTACTAACCGAATTTCGTAATATCCGTCATCTCGACACATTAACCACCTGAGAATATCTCCGTCTTATCGCTTTTCCCGCCCGTTAATCCACTACCCATTAATCATCCCATAACACACACACGGTATATTACAATACCCAGAAGTCAAACAGTAATCAGCCCAATCAGATAAAGTACAGATTACAGCACTAACGCTATCTTCCCTCAGTTATCCAAATTTATGAACAAACCCGCCATATTATCCAAAAATCCACCGGCAACCCTCATTTATTCGCGAATCCCCATCCCTGCACATAACAATACTATCCGCACGATTAATCATTGACACCAAACTTTACGGAGAATATGGTTTACGGCAAAAGATATGGCACGAGTAACTTTAAATCCTATTCTTAAAAGCATCTCCGGGAGAATCGGTTCGGTGGTGTTTTACGCGTATAATAACAGGCAATACATGCGCAGTTATGTGGTGCCGTGTAATCCGGATACGGCGGAGCAGAGAGTTAATCGGGCTCGCTTTGCGGAAGCGGTTTTACTGTGGCAGGTGCTGCCGGGGTATAAAAAGAGTCAGTGGAACGGAAGAGCGCTCTTGTTGCGCATGAGTGGGTATAATCTGTTTATTTCATGTTGTTTAAAGGATCGGACTATCCCTGCGGCGCTTCCTTCGGCCTCTTTGGTCGCTTCTCCTTCGCTTCAGTTACACTCCCACTCCGTTTCTGCTTCGCCTTCGGTCCTCTTTGGGTCGCTGCGGCCTATTTCTGAGCCTTTTCCAGAGATATGCGGTGGATTTTCGTGACTTACGTTGCGCTTCGGCTCCGTTCCGGGTTAACACAGTATATCCTCATAGTTCGATCATGAATACCGCATAACAATTCAACGACACAGATATTAATTAAAAAAGCCCGCGGTGTTCCGCGGGCTCTGTATTTCATCGTATAAGGAATCAATCAGCTGGCTGATTTCTCGTAATCGTTCTTGCCGTCCTGGAAGGTATAGGGAAGATTCTTGGCTTTGGGATTTTTTTCCTTGAGCTGAGCGGACGTGAGATCAGTGAGGACGCGGCGCGCGAGCGCGTCGCACTCGAATTTCGCGTCTTCAGTCTTGAGCTGAAGCGGCGGAGTCTTCTGTGTCCATGCGGAAGGTCCTCTGAGGAATCCTACAATACCCAGTTCAGACGCTACTTTGCAGAAACGGATCGCCGATACAACCACTCCGCCCGAGTTCGGGGAATCCTGTACGGAAAGACGTGCGGTAAGTTCGTACCGTGCGCCGCCGAAACCGTATGCCACTATATCGAAGTTGGCGATCTTGTTATCGGAACCGATATTCCTTCCGCCGGGCTTCTGCTGTACTGTAAGCGAAGGACCCGCATACAGCGTCATCCCCGCGATCGACTCGTCACGGACAATGTTCTGACCCTTGAGCACGTTTTCCTTGGAGATATGTTTGTTCGCAAGACGATCCTGTTTTGCCATATTGAGGAAGTCCGTGTTGGCGGTACGTCCCGTACGGATATGTTCATCACCCTGAGTTGAACCCGCCGCCATATTCATCTGAATATGCTGAGTAACCATAAGACCAGAGTCAAGCATAGCGCCCTGAAGGACTTCAGACATGCGCGAAGCGCCCCATGCTGAACGCATATCAGATCCCACGATGGTAAGACCGGCATCGATAAAACGCTGCTCAACTTCCTGGGTTTCACTCGTTTCTATTATTGTGGGGATACAGTTTACAAAATGAATGCGTGCTTTGATTGCGATATCGATCCAGAAACGTGTCGCTTTTTCTGAGCCGACGGGAAGATAATTTATAAGGACGTCAACCTTGGTGTCTTCCAGTATTTTGGCGATATCATCCGCTGTTTTCTCCTCACCCTTGCACACGCGGAAAGATACATCTTCGCTGTACTGTATCATATGAGGAGCTACACCGTCCATGGCCGGTACACAGTATACCACCGCATTTTCCGCGATACATGAGTGATCGATTTCAGCAACATGATCCATTGCGCAATTCGGAGCGGCGCGGAGCGCGACACCGAGGGGTTTGTTCACTTTACGGGGATCTACGTCAAAACCTACAACAAACTGTATATCATCAGCTTTATATCCGCCGATATCTTCATACATCAGACCGACTTTGTCGTTGGGATTCTGGATATAGTACTGGATTCCTTCAACAAGCGATTTCGCACAGTTTCCCGTGCCGATAATTCCAACTTTAATCTTCGTCTTCTGTTTCACTTAAATCCTCCGGAAACCTGTTTCGCATGAAATCAGAGAAAGATGAATCCCGCTCTGTTTCTGCATTATTGATGTGTGTTATTCAACTACCATCAATCCACACCTTATTTCATGCAAAAATCATGCCATCTTAACATATTCTTAATATATATTTTGCTATTTTGAGAGATTAATGTAACTACTGACGGTTACAAGAGTTACGAAAGCGATTGGAATGACTACTCTGAATGATTTCGCGGATGAGATGATGTTTTCGGAGGATAAAGCCCTGCGTTCGTTATGATTTGTATCATTTCTGCAACAAATGAGGTGGAAATGACCCAACCGGCCGGACGAACGTATGTTCAGATACCATCAGATTGATTGCGAACTTCCCCATAATTATGCCAAAGCCCCAGATGAAGAACAAATCAGCCTTTAAATCTCCACCGTTATCTCCCTTATATCAGACGCCGTCCCGCGACGCGCACGCGGATGATATCATTATCCGCGACAGTCAGTTTCACCTTTATTTCGGACGGCCTGTTCATGGAGTAACCCTGCTCAAGGGTGATGTCTTTCGCGCCCGCTTCGGTTATCCGGCCGTGCCTGAACAGATAGCAGCTTACAGCTCCGCTCGCTGATCCGGTGGCCGCTTCCTCGTCGATATCAAAAAGAGGAGCGAAATTTCTGCAGTGCGCGGTGAAACCGTCTTGTGCGTCAAGGGTGAACAGATGATATCCGGTCACATTATGCTCACGGCTTATTTCCCGAACCTTTGCCAGGTCAGGCGTTATCCCCATCAGTGTATCCAGAGTTTTTACCGGAATGAAAATGTCTCTCAGTCCGGTGGATACAATCTGAATCGGCAGATCATCCACAAATGATTCCGGCTGTATATTCAGAGAATCAGCTATTGCGGACCGATCCAGCACATCGGAAAACACCGGAAGTGTCTGATCCATAAACACCATGCCGTCATTCATGATCTCGATTGCCAGCACTCCGGCTTTTGTCTCCTGCGAATATTGTCCCGCGCCAAGAACATTACGCGACGCCAGCAGATAGAATCCGGCAATAGTCGCATGGCCGCACAGATCAACTTCATGTGCCGGAGTGAAGAACCGTACCTTGAAATCAGCCTTATCCGACTTCTGAAAAAATGCGGTTTCAGAAAATCCCACTTTCTTCGCGATCATCAGCATCTGTTCTTCCGATATGTCATCGGCATCAAACACAATACCCGCGGAATTTCCGCCGTGTTCGGTTTTCGCGAATGCGTTGAGAGTACAGACTGTCAGTTTCATTGCAATATCCCTTATCCTTTGCAGTATACGCAATAACACTTTGAATTATTTCAACCGCATATTTGTCAGATCGATAGAATATATCGCATCCTTTCCGAGGTATTGTTTAGGCAGTGAATTCAGGTCGACAGATTAATAATGTCTGACTCATGTGGTATTCATAAACGGAATACAAGTACATACATGACAAGCGGGAAAAAATTATTTATCTTTGATCTCGACTTCACGCTCTGGGACGCGGGAGGAACCTGGTGTGACTGCACCACTCCCCCGTACAGGAGGATACTCGATCATGTCGCTGACGCACATGACAGAATGATCACACTCTATCCCGACGTCCCGGCCGTAATGGAAACACTCAAACTCGAACACAAACTTATCGCAATCGCTTCACGAACAGAGGCACCCGACTGGGCAGCGCAGATTCTCGATCTGTTCGGAATACGGCATCTGTTTGATTTTGAGGAAATATTCCCTGACCGCAAAACAGTTCACATCTCGAATATCAGAAAGAAATCGGGAATTGCGTATAACGATATGGTTTTCTTCGATGACGAACACCGCAACATCGAAGATGTCGGCAAGCTGGGAGTCCACAGTAATCTTGTAACCAGCGGCCTGCGCAAAGATCACGTATTCCGGCATTTATAATATCGGGACAGCGGTTATTATGATACAACCATCCGCTGCTGAATTCCATTTCCAACAAGAAGCAGAAGATACAAAACAGAACAGGAAACCAATGGGGAGCCGATTATCTCACCTTCTCGGTACGCGAACCGTTTCCGAGCAAAACCACCGGAACAAATATCGTCTTCGGCAAAATACCGGCGGGAGAATCGCTTTCTGTTGTTTCGAATATGGGAGAGAACGGCGTTATATTCAGCGACGGGATTGAAAAAGATTATCTGGAATTCAATTCAGGAATGGAAGCCAGAATCACCATTTCCGAAATCAAAGGAAAGATTGTCGTATAACATTACAACACGGCATACGCCGGACAATTCAGTATCAGATAATGATACCTTCAACAATCAAAACTTTTATTTCAGGAATCCCGCGAGAATCCTTTCCTCTGCCTGTTTCTCGTCGAGTCCAAGGGTGAGAAGCTTGATGATCTGATCACCCGCGATACGGCCGATCGCCGCTTCATGAATCAGCTGCGCGTCGATATTGTTGGCGGCGATTTCAGGAATGGCCCGCACTCTGGCATTCCCCATGATGATGGCGTCGCACTGCACATGCCCGAAGCATTTGGCGTTACCCGCAAGACGCGGATAGAATGTCTGTTCGGACGAGTCCTGCGCGACGGATCGCGAGATGATCCGCGCGGTGGAGCCGTCTCCGTTGAGGATAACGTCCATCTCGGAGGAAGCGTGCTGCGTACCGTGGGTAAGGAGCTTCTCCGTGATCACGGCGGTCGCGCCCTCTCCCGCGGTAATCTTCGTATAACGCTTAGTGGAGTCAACTCCCTTGAGCTGAACCGTTTCCATCTCCATAGACGCGCCCTTCGCGAGAATCACGATCGTCTGCGGATTGAGAACCTTGCCGCCGGTGCCGCTTCCCTCTCCGTAGTGCTTCTCGACATACCGCACGCGCGCGTTGGCTCCCACATGAAAGGTATGGACTCCGTCATGCTGGGTCTTGCCGCTCCCGTCGTTATGTATGCCGCAGCCCGCGACGATGAGCACGTCGGCGTCTTCACCGATAAAGAAATCATTATACACGAGATCAGTCAGTCCGCTCTCGGTGAGGATCACGGGAATATGCATGCTCTCATTTTTAGTGCCGGGCTTTACGCGGATATCGATGCCGGGATTATCGGTCTTGGTGGTGATTTCGATATTCGCGGTACTGTTCCTTCCCGCAAGCTTCCCGTTTTCACGGAGGTTATACGCACCAGCGGGAATATCATGAAGATCGGAGACCTGTTCAAGCATATGTTTTTCAATTTCGTTCATTTTATTCCGGCCTCCATACATGAGCAGCTGACGATGGTGTCGCCGTTCAGATGATGAATCATTTCCGACTGCGGACCGTGTTGGGTCACCTTCCCTCCCGCGATGATCACAATCTCATCGGCGAGGCGGATGATCCGCTCCTGGTGGGATATCACAAGAAGGGTTGACGTTCCGCGCGCGCGGATCTCGCCGAAGGTCTCGGTGAGACGGGAGAAGCTCCACAGATCGATTCCCGCTTCGGGCTCGTCGAATATCATGAATTCCGAATTACGCGCGAGCACACTGGCAATCTCTATACGTTTGACCTCTCCTCCGGAAAGCGAGGCGTCGATTTCGCGGTTAACATAATCCTTGGAACAGAGTCCAACCTGGTTTAGATACTGACAGCATTCTTCATTTGAGAGTTTACGTTCGGCGGCGATCTCAAGGATATCGATCACGCGGAGTCCCTTGAAACGCGGCGGCTGCTGGAATCCGAATCCGAGTCCGAGCTTCGCGCGTTCGGTTATGCTCATTTTGGTTATATCGGTTCCGTTATAGGAGATTGTTCCCGATGACGCGGGTACGAGTCCCATGACGGCTCTGGCGAGCGTTGTTTTACCGCTTCCGTTGGGACCGGTGATTACAACGAATTTCCTGTCAGGGATCACAAGACTTACGTCAGAAAGAATCTGCTTCGCGCCCTTGTCTCCCTTTACCCTGCATGACAGATTGTTTATTTCCAGCATATCAGACTCCATAACCTTTATGGGCAGTTTGCGAATAGATTAGTTGAATCTGTGCCACGAAATATCTTACAATTGTCCACAAAATGGTTCTATCATATTATATCGTAAGATATTTCTGCACAGCTCCAACTATCTAATTATTTCGCAAACTGCTCTTGTACGACCATCATCGCACAAAGAGTATTTCACGCAATCAAAAAGATTTGAATTTTCACGGCGGCGTATTTTCGTGATTCCACCGACAATGCGCGCATAAAAAAGCGCTGCCTTTTTAGGGCAGCGCTTGAGGATTCTAACAGAATTGGATCAGTATTTTTTGACCGCGCGGCGTTCTCTGAGAAAGAATACAAGCCCTACAAGAGAAAGTCCGAAGAAGAAAAACATCGTATTGCGGCCGAGACGTACGCCTGACGCGCGGCGTTCAAGAAGAATTTCAAGATAGGGACGATACTCTTTTGTTATAAGAGCTTTTTCCTTCACCATCTGATCGAAGCGGGGAAGAAAACGTGAACGGATACGGTCGGATATGAAATCGAAGTTCTCATAGCGCGCGAAGAGCTGAGGATTGCGGAGACGATTGTACGCCTCGGTGAGCGGCTCGCTCATCTTTTTCTGAGCTTCTTCCTTTTCGGCGTCCGTCATTGTCTCGGTGAACGTTACATTTGATCCCTTGTCAAGGAGCGTTTTGATCGCCGGTTCCACATGGAGAATGGAATAATACGATATCGCGCCGACTATAACGCCTATCGAGAAGGTCACAATAGTGAACCATTTTAAAATCTTTGTGTCGTTGAATTTTTTCATCTTATTTCTACCTTACGTATGATGAGCTTTCGTTCTCCGGCGATGATTCGCCGATCCGCAACAGTCAGACGAGAATAGCGCGGGCGCCGCGCCCGTCAATCACATTCTCCCGCATTGTTGTCTCATTTCGGACAGCGGGATAAATCCCTGACATATGCGATGATCCAGAAATTCACCGGAGACGTCCGTTGAACGAAAGGGTGCGGATAGGATAATCCGCACCGCACAATCCCCTTATGGTCGTGCGACAGGGTATGTGTCCGGTTACGGGGAAAAGTTACATCCGGCTCAGCGCGGCTGTCCGGCTCATTGCGGCGGAAGGGAACCTTGCGCGGAGGATCTCATCATGTGAAATCCCCCACGCGGAGCGCACATCTTCGCCCCTTTCGATTCATTTCTTTTTGAACAGATAGAGATACTTTCCGTATCCTTCCTTTTCCATGTCCGCTTTCGGAATAAACCTGAGCGACGCCGAGTTGATGCAGTAACGGAGCTTGGTCGGCGCGGGGCCGTCGTCGAACACATGCCCCAGATGAGAGTCCGCGTCTTTACTCCGCACCTCAACGCGTTCCATCCCGTGACTTGCGTCCGTGCGCTCAACGACGCGTTCCTTTTCGATCGGCTTTGTGAAGCTCGGCCATCCCGATTCGGAGTCGTATTTGTCGGTCGATGAGAAGAGCGCTTCGCCCGAAACGATATCCACGTAGATTCCCTCGCGGTGATTATTCCAGTATTCGTTTTTGAACGGCGGTTCAGTTCCGCACTGTTGCGTCACGCTGTATTGAAGCGGTGAAAGTTCTTTCTTCTTTTGATTAAGTTCCTTATCGGTTTTCACGGTACTTTTTACCGCGGCGTTCTCCGCCTTCTTTCCCCATACCTTTTCGAGAAACTCGTCGCGCCCCGACGCTGAGCGATAGCGCTCATATCTTTCAGGATTGAGTCGGCAGAATTTCACATGATATTCCTCGGCGGGATAGAAGATCCCCGCTTTTTCGATTGCGGTATTGAGCTTTGTTTTAAACCGTCCCGCCGCCTCGAGATCTTTCTTCGATTTTTCGGCCGCCGCACGCTGGAGTTCATTATGCCAGAACACCGCCGGGCGGTACTGACTTCCCCGGTCGACAAACTGTCCTCCTCCGTCGGTAGGGTCTATTGACCGCCAGAATTTATCGAGAAGCGTCTCGTAGCGTATCTTCGCCGGATCGTACACAATCTCCACCGCTTCGGCGTGTCCTGTAAGTCCGGTTGAGACCTCCTCGTAGGTCGGGTTCGCGGTCTTTCCGCCGGTGTATCCGGGCTTCACGGAAATGACTCCGTCAAGGGTGTCGAACGGCTCTTCCATACACCAGAAACACCCCCCGGCGAATGTCGCTTTTTCCAATGAGGGAACCGCGCTCCCGCCCCCTCCTCCCGGCGCCGCGCACGCGGCAAAATCGGCTATAACAAATCCCCACAGGGGAATTATACGTTTCAGCATTCTGAACATGGCAACCTCCGTTAATACAGAAATCCCCGGCAACTGTGTGTCGGGGATTCAATATACTGACGGTTTCATCAAACGCATAGCATGAATACGCCATGCGTGCTGTTTTCAGTCCGCGTACGAGCCGAGAACCTTCTCAATCGTTTCGGCGTCGGCCTCTTCGAGAAGCATGGTGCGGATGACGATCGGATCATACTTTTTCGCGAAAATCATGATTTTACCGTTTTCATTCAGAACGGTTTTTATCGCGGACAGCGGAACATCGTGCGGCTTGAAAAGAAGCCCCGTATGCACCGTGACCGAATCAATATTGATCCGCACATAGGGAGGACGGTTGCGGTAGAGAACAAAGTAATACAGAAGAATGGCGGTCGCGACAGCATAGAACATGATAAGGAGCGGTTTGTTCTGGTCGAACATAAGAGTGAGACCGAACAGCACCGCCACGATCACAATCAGAACTTTCTCAATTGATGAGGTTTTCAGCTTGTACTCCATCGGCTTGGTTATCTTGACCGGTTTTTTTTTCTTCACATTCTTCATGTGTTTCCTCTTGTTTTGATTTCGTTATGTTGAAACATCAGTTCCGGGATATATTATTCAGATACACTTTTACTATCCGGTTCATATCGCTTTCGCCGTCATAGAACAGCGATATGATAGGCTTGCCGTCATCACCTCTGATCTTGTGGAATATCGACTGCGTGATATTCCCCGGCATACACCCGAACGGAGCGCAGTTTACCACGAGGGACGCGCCCTGTTCAAGAAACATTATTCCGCGCGCGACAGTCAGTATCGTCTCCCCTTCAAAGATAAGCGGAATGTGCTTTTGTCCTTCCGCAAGCACTTTATCCACATCGGGTTCCATTCTGTCGGGAAGGAACTCCATCGCCGCTTTCTCAAACTCATGATGACGGCCGAAAAGATAGTGCGTTTTGAACGCCACAAGCGCGCGTTCGAGCATTCCTTTGTCATATAACGACGCGAAGTAGCGTTCCATCCATGACGTGTAGATGAACCACTCCGACAAAGGAGACAACCACGCCTCGCCGCCGCTTTCCTCAATGAACCGCACGAGAGAGTCGTTGCAGAACGGATTCGAGCGCACGTATATCTCGCCCACGATTCCCACGAGCGGGCGTTTCTCGCGTTTTACCGGTATCTTCGACAGTTCCTCGAGCGCAGCGCGCATAAGCGGAATAACTGCGCGCTTCTTCTCGATTTCTTTTTCCATCCGGGAAAGAATCCGCGTTACCGCCGCGTCGACCGACCCTTTCTCGACTTCGTACGGACGGGTCCGGCAGATCATTTTGTAAATGAAGTCTCCGCCGACCACGATGTCCCAGAGATACGCGCGGAGTCCCGAGGGCATTCCCATATACGAGTTAATCGACGTGGGAGCGAATATCTCGACATCCTTCATCCCGTTCGCGTCGAGAATATTGCGGTGCAGAACCATATACTGCCCGAAGCGGCACGGTCCTTCAGCGGTAGCCATAAGGAATGCGTGCTTCGACGGATCGGCGTTGATTTCGCGCATCTTGCCGATGAACGCGCCGATGGTTGTTGACGCCGGAAGACATTCGCTTCCGCGCACAGTCTGTTTTCCTATTTCAAATGACGCGCGCGTCTCGGCGGGAAGCGCCTCGGCATCGTATCCCCACGCGCGGAATCCCGCGGCGAAAATTCCCGTCGACGTTTCGTGAAGGGGCGGTATCCAGAGTTTGCGGTCGCGCTTCTCCCAGAAGGAGTAGAACTTCTCTTTGGAAACGTCATGCGACACATCGCCGCCCCCTTCGGCACGGAGCACATCCACAAACGCCTCAATGCGGGTCTGATACCCCGTATCGGAACCGTGTTCATCGAGTTCTATGATGAGATAGGGTTTCCCCTTCATTATTTTCTCAAAACGGGAGAGTATGAACGAATCGGGACCGCAGCCGAAGTTCGTGAAATATACGGGGTACACATGCTCAAGGGATTTGATCTTCTCCGCCGCGTGAAGAATCCGTTCACCGTAGTTCCAGTACACGTGCGAGAGATCCGAATTATCGACCGACGGATCGATCAGCATCTCAAAAGGGAAGACTTCCACGCCGGGGATATTCTTGAAATATTCGGTGAGTCCCAGGTTTATTTCGCGGTCATACAGATTATACGGACGGCCGATAAGCGTGATCGCGAGTTTCTTTTCATCACGTACGCGATTCAATATCTCTTCACCTTCGGCGTGACGCGCGCTCAAAAATCCGCTCTGCGCAGTTTCCGCGTGACCATACGCGCGGGATATTTCCTTCGCGGAGATTCCGTACGGCTCAAACGCACGGGTGAGTTCACGCACCATGCGGCGCCGTGTGAACCGGAAATCTATCGACGGCGCGATCACCGGCTTCCGCACCGTAAGCGCTCCTTCCATGATCGACGGATAGGTTATCACATACGGACAGAACACGCGCGGCATTCCGTTTTTCTGCGTCTTTTCGCTGATGACCGTGGGGAAGAAAAGAGCGTCAACATCGGGGTTTTCCGAAAGTATCTGCGCATGCGCCAGACCCACCTTCACGGGAAAACAGAAATCTGATTTTGATATGCGCACCGCGCGTTCCTTCTCCTTCTTCGACGAGAAGGCGCTCGTCTTCACAGTGAATCCGAGCTCTTCAAGAAAGGTTCTCCAGAGCGGTAAATAATTCAGCATCGATAGCGCTCTCGGAAGCGCGACCGTGCCGCGATGAGGAACTTTTTCCGTCGGCGTACCATCGGCAAGGCGCATAACTTTTCTGAAATTATCATCGCGATTGCGAGGCGCGCCGTCTTTTTCTTTTCCGCATTTGTATCCCCACGAGGCTTCGCCGCCGTCTGAGGTCCGCACCACGGTGATTGAACAGTTGTTCTGGCAATCGGTACATTTTTCGTAATGAACCTGAACTCCGCCGGAAAGCGCGTCGAATCCCTTAAACTGGGATTTTCCGGCCGCGGCATTCTTCGCGAGCATCGCCGCACCGAACGCGCCCATCACATGACAGTACGGCGATACGACAATCTCCTTTCCGGTGAGGATCTCGAACGCCGCCACGAGTCCCTTGTTGCGAGCGGTCGCGCCCTGGAAGAAGATCCTCTTCCCGGTTATCGGACGGGTTCCCACCACGCGCGTGAGATAATTTTTGGCGATTGAGAGGATCACCCCGGCGAGCGCTTCTTCTCGGGTCTTCCCCTCGCGGAGAAGTTTATTGATATCCTGTTCCATAAACACGGTACAGCGGTCCGATGTGGGCGGAGTGACAAGACCGTATACGATATCGCCGATATCGCGCACATCGAATCCGAGGCGGCTTGACTGCTCTTCAATGAATGATCCGGTTCCCGCGGCGCAGACAAAGTTCATATTGCAATCCGCGACAATCCCGCCCGTTCCGCGTATATACTTCGAATCCTGTCCGCCGATCTCGAATATTGTTTCTATCGACGGATCTGTTTCGCGCGCTCCCGAGAAATGCGCGGTGATTTCATTTACGATAAGATCCGCGCCGATAAGTTTTCCTACGAGCTTGCGACCCGATCCGGTTGTTCCGCTCGCGGTGATAATCCCGCCGTTATCATTCACAAGAGGCGCGAGTTCACTGAGGAGTTTGGCCGACGCAAGAACGGGATCACCAGCTGTCTTACGGTAAATATCGATGATCACTTTTCCGTCGTCGCCGAGGAGCGCGAGCTTTGTCGAGGTTGACCCGATGTCCAGGCCGAGAGAGAGATTCTCTCCGCCGCGCACCTGACGTCTGATACGAACCTCATTCCCTTCATTAATATAACTTTTCGCGTCGTCATGATACGGTGTTGATCGAGTGAGTTCAAGGTGAGTTGTTCTGTCTGAACGATCGCGCTGTCTCTGCCGAACCGCCTTGCCCGCCCTTCCCGTGTTACCGAGAATTACCGCGCCGCGCGATCCGAGAAAAAGACCGTCGTCAGGAAAGCACGCGTCGGACACGAGGCGCGCCACATGTTCGCGAACAATCGCGTTGCGGAAGAATCCACCGCAGAAAAGTATTTTTTCGTTCGGGATATCCCCGCGAAACGCGGAGGAAAGCATGGTGAGCGCGACACCGCGGCAGAGTCCGTTCCACATCTCTTCGCGCGTGAAACCTTCCTGCTGGCGGTGGATAATGTCTGACTTCGCGAACACCGCGCACCGTGTCGCAATATCGGGAGGGTTCTCCTCGAACGTGACCGCGCGGAGTGATTCATAATCGAAATCCATACGGCGCATCTGCTCATCGAGGAACGAACCGGTTCCCGCCGCGCAGAGCGTGTTCTCGCGATAGGAGTGAAACCCCCCGTTACGGTCAAGCTCGATCGCGCGTATGGAACCCGCTCCGACATTCACGATGAACCGCGCCTCGTGCGATGACGAGCGGACCCCTTCGACTGTGGCGGCCACTTCATCGGCAACGAGCGCGCCGTGATGCCGTGCGAGCGCGTCGCCGTAATGCCCGGTGAACACCGCGTTGTGTATCGCGATATGACCTTCAGCGGCGAGTGACTCTACGCATTCTTCCACTTTCCCGAAGTGTTCAATCGCGCGATCATCCTCCGCACGGCCGTATGAAATTTTTATGAATTTGCTTCCCGCGTCTATTCCGATTTTCATTGTAATTCCTGATAATATATCTTTAGTAATCCATTCTTGATCACGAAAAATGGACGTCAATATGAATTTTCAGCCCGTGCCGTACATAGTCCGCTGTCTCACCCCGTCATGCTCTGACTCTCATTATCCTTGACATGCGTTTCCTTTTACAATATCTTTGCCGCTTATTGATCATCGCGAACCTTTTCCTGCAACAAAATATATACCGGAGGATTACAATGCGTTCGTTTGTTATCGGCATCATCATCGCGGCGTCAGCCGCAACTCTGTTTATCGCCGCTCCCGCTTCATCGGGAAACACTATTTATCTCGAAGGGCTTTACGCGACTTCAACCGCGATTGATTACGAGAAATACGGCCCTCATCATCTGTTTGACGGAAAGGGATACTGGGCGACAATGAACGGAGCCGCTCCCGATGAAGGAGTGATGCTCTATTTCGAATCACCAGTCCAGATTAAAAGCATGAAGATCGATCTTCCCGCCGACGCGCAGATCGCGAAGATTTCAAAAGTGAAGATCTATACTAATGGAGCGGATCGCGGAATACATTCAGTTAAGGATTCCGTTCCCGTAAACGCCAAATGCGTATCGCTTTTCATCCGCGTCAGCGACGTTGAAGGCCTTGTCGAGAAGGAAGCACCCTCCGAAATCAAGGGAATGGATAAAAAAATCAGACGATACGAATCAAACAAACGTACGGGGATAGCGAAATTGACTCTCTTCGGCGATGACGGTGAAGCGCTCAACATTGTACCGCCGAAACTCGTCAAGGGTTCGATCAAACCGAGTTCAACGCTTACTCCCGAAGAGGCGTATAACGCGGGATATCTTTTTGACGGACGCCGAGACTCGGGATGGGTTGAAGGAAACAAAGGCTCAGGCACGGGGGAATCGATCCGCTTTCAATTCGGTTCAGGCGTATCCATATCAAAGATCAAATTCTGGAACGGCCTCCTTATCTCCGACGTGCATTACTCGGCAAATGAACGCGTAAAGAATTTTTCGTTATATGGCGAGACTAACGACAACGGAAAAAAATATCCTCTCCCTGACTCGAAGAAAGCGCAAACCATATCGCTTGACGCTCCGCTCAAAGGGAATGACTTCACCCTGCGGATCAATGACATATACAGCGGATCAAAATACAAGGACACTGTAATCAGCGAGCTCCTGTTCAGCGACGGGACTCAGTGGTTCACCCTTTATTCAGGCGAGATCGAAAACCGGAAGAAGAGTCTCATGGGCAAGATCAAAGGTACTGCTCTCGACGGTATTGTCGACAGATCATTCAGCGCTCTTTTTTACGGCGACGGCTCATCCGAATCAACATCCATCGTCCTACGCTCCGACGCGTCATTTGTCATCTACCTCGAAAGCATGGATGAAAACATCAAAGGCAGTCTGACAAAAACCAAAATTCTCGACGGATTCTGGAATATCAATTCTCTCGACGGAAACAAGGCGGTTGTCACCGTCATGGGACGGAACTTCAATGTGTCTGAACAGTTCGTGCAGTACGAAGGAGAGAAAACATCAAAGGCCGTTTCTATCTTCTCCGACAAACTCACGATCACGAAGAAAGGAATCAAGGGAGATAAATTTTTTGGTTCGATTAATCTTTAAGTCACTGCGCCGTCTTGTTCCTTTCACCGCGCGTGTGGAGTATTTCCGCGCGCGCAGATCGCTTTCGGACAGAAAAAGCGGAATACGCCTCGCGCATAAATTACCTGAAAACCTGCGCGGCGCGTTCACTCATACCATTTTCTCTCATCGTGCGCGGCTCATACGGGAGTATCCCGAACCGTGGTATTCTCTCCAGAAGAACAAGATCGTCAATCTCACGCTCGCCTCCGCTAAAATCGACGGGACAGTCGTTCGACAAGGTGAGGTATTTTCATTCTGGCATTGTGTGGGACGCACATCTGAGAAGGCGGGATATCTTCCGGGGATGACAATCGCGGACGGTAAACTGTCCGGCTCAGTCGGCGGAGGGCTCTGTCAGCTTTCAAACGCGCTCTACTGGGCCGCGCTTCATGCGGGCGGAACAATTATCGAACGTCACCGTCATTCGTTTGATTGTTTTCCCGACTCTCACCGCACCGTACCGTTCGGCGCGGGTGCGACCGTCTTCTATAATTATGTCGACTTCCGTTTTCGCAATAACGGAGAAAGCGGAATCCTCATACACACATTTCTTGATGACGAATATCTCCATGTTGAAATCCGTGCAGATCGTCCGTGGGATAAAACCTACCGCGTCATTGAAGAAAATCACCGCTATTTCACACGGCAGAACATTCCATACCGCGGGAACAGCCTCACGCGAATCGTCTCCTTAAACGGAAAAGAAACCGCGCGGGAACATATTGCGCATAACGAAGGGAAACTTCTGTACGACGTCTCCGCAAAAACAACCAAATCCGATACGGAGGATAGCCGCCATGGCTGACAAGGCACTTCTTATTTACGGTCTTTCCGATACCGATGCGCTCACGTGCAAAATCGCGTTATCTGACGCACTTGATTCAAGTATTGACATCATATCCGCATCGGGCAGCGAACACGAAACGGTACGGTCGATACTCGAATCCTCCGAATCAACCGACAAGCGGTTGACCTATATACAAAATGAAAACCCGTTTGTAATGTTCCTCGGTTTCACCGACGAGGAGATCAGTCTGGCGCTTAAAAATTTTCCCGCGCTTTCTGTTTCCCGTCCGATATTCTGCGCACTCACGGAAAACAATCTTGAGTGGACCATCGATATGCTCTCGGAACACCTGCGCGAAGAGGATCAAAAGATGCGCGGATCGGCACGCTGATGACAGGATTTCTCCGTGCCGCGAGGTCTGTTCTCTCGGATACATCTGAAATCATATTTGAACATGAACTATCAGACAGACGCACTGGAATCGTCGAAGCATTACTCATCATTGCCGTCATAGCCCTGTCCTTTATTCTTCATTTCAGACTTCTTTCCGCATCCCCTTTCCCTCCGGGAAGCGACGGATACATATTCCTCGTACAGGCGCGTTCCCTGCTTGAAGGAAAAGGACTTCATTATCACGACCCGTCCCTTTTCTACCTGATACTCACTCCGCTTACCGCTGTCATAAATCCGGTTACCGCGCTCAAGGTATCGATCGCGATCATTTCATCATTGTGTACGCTTTCAATATTCCTGCTCGCGAGAAGCGACGGTCGATCCGGTGTAGAACGCGGGGTTGCGGCCGCGTGGTGTGCCTTCTCTCCCGCAATGTTCTTCTTTTGCGCGCAGTTCCCCAAACAATTTCTCGGCATCACGCTTTTTGTTTTCTTTATCCGTTCATTACGAACACGGAAAACCGTTATCGCGATTTTGTTTCTCGTGTGCGCGGTTCTTTCCCACCGATTTTCCGCGGCGCTCGCCATTCTTTTTATAATCACCTACATCACGAGGAGAATCGGAAAGGGGAAATTAATCCGCATGATAGTTCCGTTAGGCGCTATTTTGCTCGTCATAGCCTCTGTCATCGCAACGGTTCCGGGAACGCTCTCCTTCCGTGACATCGCGCGTTTAACACCGAACGACATTTCTCTGCCGGTGCCGCCTATAGTATCATTCGCGCACTTAATACCCGGGATCCACCCGCTTATTCTTCTCGATGCGGCGATTTCGATGTCAGTCATTGCATGTGCGGTATTTCTCCTGATTATAAAAAAGAAACGCATGTCGGCGTGGACAGTGTCCCTGATCATATCCGTTATCATTCTCTCTGTTCCGCTTTTCGCGTTCTCAAACGGCGGCGCGGGGTATCGCCTCTATCTGGCGACACTTCCCCTCTCTGCGGCTCTTCTCGCGGGAACAGGACTTCCCGTGCGGAAAACCGGTATTGCGGTCATCATTAGTATCTCCGCACTCGGCGTTGCGCACGCATCGTTCGACAGATTCTTCCGCTATGATCCGCCGTATGATCAGTACGTCAAAGTCGCGAAGAAAACAGGCGCGATGATACCGGAGAATACATTGCTCATCGTCGCGCACAGACCTCTTGCGGAGACAGCCGGGTATGTACTTAATATTGATACTCTCGCCTGGCGTCCGGAAGCGCGGTTCGACCGTACACGGACATACCGGATAGTGCGTGATATTAAGAAATGGGAGATAGCACGAATCGTCAAAACTTCCAATAACGATAGCAGGATTTATGAAATAAGTCCGTTTTATCTTCTCGTACGGGAGGATCTGTGGGACGTTTTTCTTTTGAAAATTCCATCCGATAACGATGACCTCCTCACCCGTGCAACCGGAACTGAAAACCCCTCATCAGTCCGTCCTGAATTCATAACCGGCCGTTAATCGGGTAATAGCGGTAAGTTTTTATACCTGGAAATCACGGAGCAAGTCTGGTTTCTGGAACCATGCTCCCCCTTATGGGCATAAATAAGTCATTCAAAGTACCCATAAAATAAACTGAAATACTTGACTCTCTACAGGCATACAGAAATGTAATCATCCATGTCGGCAGAGACAATCCGTGCACATTCTTCCGGGAGGAATTCATGCAGCGAAATAAAGTCCTCATCATCGATGACTCGGCGGTTACACGAAAATCGCTCAGGGACTTTTTCCAGAAGCTCGCGCGTTTTGATATTTACGAAGCCGAAAGCGCCGAGGAAGGATACGTTGCGTACAGAAAAATCATTCCCGATATAGTCACCATGGATATCACGATGAAAGAAATGAACGGAGTGGAGCTTACGCGAAAACTAATAGAGGAATATCCTTCGGCAATAATTATCATGGTGAGCGCGAGCGATCAACAGGAATTGGTCGTACAGGCACTCAAGTTCGGTGCGAAGAACTACATCATCAAACCGTTTGACGACGACAAACTCTCCGCGATAGTCAATTCCCTCATCTGACTTTTTCCTCGACAACTCCGTCCGGCTATTCAATTCATTTCCGCCGCGCGGATCAGTTCAATCCATGAGAATGAGAATAACAAATCATCACGTACATCTGAAGCGTGTTCGGAAACCGAACGTATTCAGGAAACAGCAGCACTCTTAGTTGTCGGGATTTAAAACAGAAAGGAAAGATAAAATCGTCTCACATGACGAACGGAGTATACACCGAAAGAAAGGAATCCACTTCACCCGACGGAATCGGTCTGCTGATGAGATATCCCTGAACCATATCGCAGTCATACCGTGATAATTCACGCAGCTGATTTTCAGATTCAACACCCTCAGCGATCACCTTAAGCCCGAGAGTATGCGCAAGCCCGACAATCGGACCCGTAAGGTCTTTCTTCCCCGCTCCCGCCGCGACGTCATCAACGAATGACTTGTCAATCTTGACTACATCAATCGGAAGTCTTTTAAGATAAGACAACGACGAGTACCCTGTGCCGAAATCATCGAGATGAATCTCGATTCCCGATCTTTTGAGCATTTCGAGTTTTTCCACATTTGTATCAAACGACTGCATGAATGCGCTTTCAGTGATTTCAAATCCTATTGATGAACGATCCACTCCCGTCGCGTCGACAATATGATTCACTTTCTCCGTAAAATCACTCTGCACAAGCTGAAGTGTTGATATATTCAGGCTGATCGACACATCCTTGCCGCCGCGCTTACGGATTCCGTCCGCGAATCTGCACGCTTCATCGATCACCCACAGACCTATCGGAACGATAAGTCCCGATTCTTCAGCGATTTTTATAAAGCGGTTCGGCGGCACGATCCCATCGGGACGTTCCCATCGAAGCAATGCCTCAAATCCGCAGATACGCCCCGTCGCGCAGTCAACCTGCGGCTGATAGTACAACCTAAACTCTTTATCGCCTAACGCGGAGTGTAGACCGCTTTCAACTGTCATGTACTCGCGGAACGCGTCGGTTATGGAATGATCAAATACAAGAAAACGATTGTGGCCGAGCTCAAGCGCTTTATGCAAAGCCGCATCGGCATTCTTCATTACCTCAACGACCGTGTTCCCCGCTTCGGGAAAGAGAGCTATGCCGATATTCGCCGCAAGATGGATCTTGTTTTCCTCGACTTTAAACGGCCTGTCAAGTGACTGGATAAGTTCGGCGGCACGGCGTATCGATTCTTCACGCGACTTGGTCGTATTATGAATTATCGCGAACTCACCGCCGGACAATCGCGCGACAAATCCGTCAGGAGATTCCGCCTGAAGTACGGCCGCTATGTCGCGGAGCAGCCGGTCACCGAACGCATGACCGAAAATATCATTTATTGTTTTAAGTCTGCTGAAATTCAGAATAAAAAGCGCGCCGACTTCCTCTTCTGAAGCGGTCAACCTGATGTTGAGCTCTTCAAGAAACATCGTCCTGTTGGGAAGAGATGTGACCGAATCCATATACGCAAGATCATGGATTTTTTTTTCATGTTCGCGACGCTCGGTGTGATCATACACCATGATACCGACACGCTTTCCCAGTCGTGTTTTGAACGCGAACACCCTGAATGCGATTACGCGGGAGGAACCATCGGGGCGGATGATCTCATATTCACCGGGCACATTCCCGTTATTACTCGCGTACATTTCGAATCGCATTTTAATCCAGTCACGATCTGATTCTTCCCTGTGATCCGGCAAGGATACCATCAGCAGAATGTCCCAGATATATTTCCCGTTGAGATCGCTTTCCGAAAGTCCGAGAATATTTTCGCACGCGTGATTACACCCCGCCGCGATTCCATTCTCTTCAGTGATCATCACTCCGTCGCTCATCTCCTCAAACACCATTCGGAACCGCTCTTCGCTTTCGACAAGACTGTCCATGCTGTCCTTGAGCAGTTCCTCTGAAGAATGAAGCGTACGATTGGCCATGACAAGATGCGCATTACTGCGCATAAGACTTTTAAGTATTCCCCGCGCCCACTTTGTTATCGTATACACAAGCACGGCGGTAATATTAACGATTAACAGCATTTTGAGGAAACCGTACAACTCCAGACCGGGAGCGCTGAGGAAACGGCTGTGGAAGAACACGAATATAAACACAAAACAGATATCAATAAAAACACAAATCGAGATCATCACCTTACGTTCAAGATAGAGCGCGGCCATCGCGAGTACAATAAAAACGCCGTAATGCTGATCAGGACCGTATCCAAGAAGAAGAAGTCCGACGATATTAACTGTCGCGGGAATCAGAAGAAGAATTATCGCCTTTATTACCCGCCGTACCGGAAGATAATACACGACGACACATGACAGAATCAACAGACACGCGACCGCTATATGAATTGCTAAACTGAATTTTGCAGTATCAAAAAAGGACTGGATTATTGTGGCGATACAAACAAAGGCAATGACCGCGATATTTACACGGTGAACTTTCTTGAAATGCCGGGAAACAACATGCAATGAATCATTCTCGTCCATGGCGACTCCGTTCGACCACTACTTTAGTAATGTCTTTCAAAAAGGCAATTTATTTTTATTTTATTACGCAAAAAAGAACAGTTATACGAATGAGACATAAGGGTATTTCAATACATGTTTTACTACAAGCTCATTCCTTCATCTGGAAAAACGGTATCCGTACCGCGTGCGATTTCTGTTTAACAAACGGTTCCATCCCGCGACACTGTTAAGGCGAAAAAGAATCACCCGTTCATCTTTACATGCGAAAGCACAAACTCCACCGCACGGATTTCATGCCAGTATGCGCCGCGTCCCCGCGAGATAAAACCGACATGCCCGCCGTGTTCAGGAGTCTCCAGATAAAAAAGAGGATTACACTCCGCGGCTTTGTACGGATAACATCCCTCGCCGAGTATCGGATCATCAAGCGCATTGATAAGGAGCGTAGGCGCGGCGATCCGTTCAAGAAACCGCAGAGAACTCGCGTTCGCCCAGTAGTCCTCCGCATCAGTGTACCCATGGAGCTTCGACGTGTAACGGTCGTCATACTCCCGGAAAGTTCGAATGGACGCGGCTCCTTCCGAAGAAACTTTCCCCGGATAAAGTTTTTCTTTTTCTTTCACTTTCCGCACAAGCGTTCGCAGAAAATTCTTCATATAAATCGTATTGCTCCGCTTTTCCATTTCAACGGAACATGAGCGCAAATCGCACGGTGCGGAAACCGCAACCGCACCCTGTATAAACGGATCAATCCCTTCGCCGTTCTCACCCATGTATTTCAATACAATGTTTCCGCCGAGGGAAAATCCCGCAAGATGACATGACTCATATCTGCAAAGCCCCTTCACATACGCGACGGCACCCGCAAGATCGCCGGTATCACCGCTGTGGTACATCCTCATCAACCTGTTCTGTTCCCCGCTGCAGCCGCGAAGGTTAAGCGACACAACGTCAAATCCGGCCGAACTGAACGCATGCGCCATACCGCGCATATATTTCCGTCCGGAGTTTCCCTCCAATCCGTGCACAAGGATTGCGACTCTCCGGTTGTTCCCGAAAAAACAATCAATATCAGAGAAATCTCCGTCACCAGTTTCAAGACGCACGCGTGAATAAGGAATTGAGCTCACCCTTCGGAAGAGAGTGGGAAATATTGTCTGCACATGACGGTTACTGAATCCGAACGGCGATTTGTATGTTGATTTCACTACGGGCATATCGACAACCTCGTTCACAGAATAAACATCCCCTCCGTAATCGACAAGCCGGTTTTCAGTTTTTATACCGGCTACAAGGCAAAACCCTGAGAGTTAACGTCTTTTTACCGGAAAACACTATTTTCCCGAAATACTTATGGGCGGTCCTAAAAACTGCTTTTTTCACTTAAAACACCATTGAAAAAAGCAGTTTTACCTTAATTTTTAGCCCTCAAGGGATCAGTTCCAAAAACTTTACTTAGTTTTTGGAACTGCCCTTATTTTAATTGAAAAAAAATATCCGATCCCGGATGATGATTCACCGGCGCGGGAGCCGGATATCATCCATAGGAAACACCATGAGCCTGTACGAGCTTTTCATCTCTTTCCGGTACCTCAAATCCAAAAAGAGCGAACGATTCATCTCATTCAATACCATCCTTTCAATCCTTATCATTTTCATCGGTGTATTCACGCTGATCGTGGTGATCTCGGTGATGAACGGATTCCAATCACAGATTAAGGACAAAATTCTCGATATTGACGCGCATATCACCGTCACGGGATACTACGGAATGAAAGGTCCGCAAGGTATCTCTAATTACCGCGAGATTACACGGTTGATTAAAACAAATCCGGATGTGGTCTCCGCGTTTCCGTACTTTCAGGGACAAGGGCTTCTCCGTTACAGAGGAGACATCCTTACCGTCGTCATCCGCGGCGAGGGAGACAAGACAGGTATTCCGAATGATGTCAAAAAATTCATCACGGAAGCCGTCGATCCGAAACGTGTCCCCGCACGCGAAGCGGACAAAACATTTTCCGACAAACCTGAAGTCTTTATCGGCTCGGAAATGGCGATGTCAAACCTCATCGCAATCGGCGATTACATTGAACTCATCGTCCCGAAAGGAAGCTTCAGATCGGCAGAAGGAATGACTCCCGGAATCGGCCGGTTCAGGGTAAAAGGTTTTTTCAAAACAGGATACTATGATTTCGATACCCGCATGGTCATAATGTCACTCCCCCAGTCGCAGAAACTTTTTGAGAGCGGCGACAAGGTTTGGGGAATCGGCGTCAAGATACGCGATATTTATTCCATGCAGCGCGTTTCAAGCCGTCTTCAGGGAACGATCGGATTCGATTATCAGACGATGACCGCGGAGAAAAGAAATGAGAATCTTTTTCAGGCTCTTCATCTCGAAAAAATGATGATGATGATCATCCTCTTTCTCGTTGTTGTCTCCGCGGGATTCACGATCATGGGAACGATGGTGATGGTGGTCATGGAAAAACGCAAGGCTGTCGGTATTCTCAAGGCGATGGGATCAAAACGCGAATCGATAATGTCCATATTCATATTTGAGGGATTCCTGATCGGAGTCGTCGGCACCGGCCTCGGAGTCATTCTCGGGCTAGCGACATCACTCAACCTTAAAAGCATCATCACCTCAATTGAGAGTGCGATAAACAGCGTCGGGACACTCATATTCAAGGTTATAATTCACGGGGAATGGTATCCGGTGCATCTTGTCCCCGACAAAGTGTATTATATTGAGGGAATACCCACCCAGATCCAACCGGAGTTTGTCGTACTCATTTCGGTGATTGCGGTATTCATCGCGACCGTGTCAGCCGTATTCCCGGCATGGTCAGCTTCACGGCTCAAACCCGTTGAAACAATCAGATACGAATAAGATACGACGGAGCACATAACGAAAATGATACAGACCCAATCGCTTATAAAAGTTTACGGAACGGGACGCAATGAGCTTTCAGTACTGAAGGGCATTGATCTTTCAATCAAGCCGGGCGAGATTGTCTCCATCATGGGACCGTCCGGCGCGGGAAAGTCAACACTTCTGAATATCATCGGATGTCTCGACACTCCGAGCGGAGGAAGTGTCAACCTCAAAGGAAAAAACGTGAGCTCTTTCGGCGTGGAGGAGCTGTCGGGATTCCGCAACAACCATATCGGATTCATCTTCCAGATGCATAATCTTCTGCCGGAATTCACCGCACTCGAGAACGTCATGATACCCCTGCTTATCAGACGCGAATCACGTTCGGAAGCGAAAAAAAAAGCTCTGACGATGATTGACCGTTTCGGACTTCTCAGCCGCGCGGAGCACCGCCCGGCCGAACTATCCGGCGGAGAATGCCAGCGGATTGCGGTCGCGCGCTCACTCGTGGGAAAGCCCGCGATGATTCTCGCGGACGAGCCGACAGGAAATCTGGACAGCGCCAATTCAAAAATACTCGCCGATATTCTGCTTGAAGAAGGCAGGAAACGGAGTACTACTATAGTAATTGTCACTCATGACAGCGCAATCGCGGCTCTTACGGAACGCACTGTGCATCTTGTTGACGGCACCATTGAACGTGAAGAAAAACGCGGAGGAAACGCATGAAGATCGAATTTGTCGGCGCGGCTCGAACAGTTACCGGTTCATCGTACATTGTTAAAAGTGACAACTTCACCATCATGGTGGACTGCGGGATGTTCCAGGGCACAAGAGAGCTCCGTGAACGGAATCACCTCAGCCTTATTTACGCACCGGATAAAATCGACGCGCTCGTGGTAACGCACGCGCACATTGACCACTCGGGTCTTATCCCGAAGCTCGTCAAAGAAGGATTCAAAGGCCCTATCTTCGCGACACGCGCGACCGTTGACCTCCTCTCGATAATGCTTCCGGACAGTGCGCATATACAGGAGATGGATGCCGAATGGTTTTCCCGCAGACGCAAAAAAGCCGGCAGAGAACCGCTTCCTCCGCTTTATACGCAGGATGACGCAAGTGCGGCTATCAAATGTCTCAAGCCGATTGAATACGGTGAAGAGTTTGAAGTTGTACCGAATGTGCGCGCACGCTTCCGTGATGCGGGTCATATTCTCGGCTCCGCGTTTATTGAAATGCTCGTGACTGAAAAAGGCGAAACAAAGAAGATCATCTTCTCAGGCGATATCGGTCCGAAGGAACAGGCTATCATCCGCAATGCGGAGACACCCGGAGACGCTGACTATCTTCTTATTGAATCCACGTACGGAAACAGGCTCCATAAATCAAAACCTGATACCTATAACGAGTTCAAAGCCGTTATAAATGAGACTCACAACACAAAAGGAAACATCGTCATTCCCTCGTTCGCCGTGGAGCGTACGCAGGAAATCATTTTTACGCTCGGACAACTTTTCAGAGAAGGGTCGATTCCCAGCATTCCGGTCTACATCGACTCCCCTCTCGCGGTATCGTCGACCGAGATTTTCGGCCGTCATCCCGATTGCTACAATGACGAAATGAAGAAAATCATGAAAGAAGGCGGAACTCCGCTCGAATTCCCCAACCTACACTACATACGCACTACCGAGGAATCAAAGAAGTTAAACGACACCGCAAAGGGATCGATAATCATTTCCGCGTCGGGCATGTGCACGGCGGGACGCATCAAATATCATCTTCAGAATAACCTTTATAAAAAGGAATCAAGCGTCATATTCGTGGGATACCAGGCAGAGGGAACACTCGGACGCATGCTGGTCGACGGAGCGAAGCAGGTGCGCATCTACGCGGAACCGGTTGTGGTTAACGCGAAGATTCACACGCTCGGCGGGTTCTCCGGTCATGCCGACCGCGACGGGCTTCTCTCATGGATGAGCGCGATTAAAAATCCGAAGCTGCAGGTTTTTGTGGTACACGGCGAAGGTGAAGCGGCGGATAGTTTTGCGGGTGAAATTCATTCAAACTTCGGACACCATGTATACGTGCCATCGTGGGGTGAAATCATTGATCTCCCGACCATGAAATCAGAGACGAGCACCTACGGAGCAGCGGCGGTTGCGGCCGCTGTCGCAGTCGACAAACACGAAATCATCGATGATGAATTCACGGAGATCAAATCAATCCTCAACGATCTTGAGAAAAAATACCGCGCGATCCGGGAAGAGGAAGGGATCAAGGGATACCGTTTCCGCAGATTGAAAGAAGAGATGCAGGACGTCAAAGCACTCGTGAAAATAGTCAAAGAGAGAATTTAATGACCGGATCTATCGAAACAATCACCGATCGTAACAGGTTTGCCGATATTTTCAATACCATGATTGCCCAGACCGAGGTGCATCTCCGCACCTCGAGCGGCAATCTCCGTATCAGATTCCTCGGCTACAGCGAGGGCATGGCCGCTTTCAAGATTCCGTACATCAAGACCATGCCCGATTCAGCGCTCGTGTTCTCGCGAATCAAAGAAGTAACAGTATACCTCGAGCTCAAGACCATCGAGAAACAGGAAGACAATGTTTTCATCTTTTCACCGGTCAAGATCCAACTTATTCACTCCGCGCGTACGGAAGATCGCGTCACTCCATCGGACTCGCAGAAAACACTTTTGTTTATAACGAACCTGATATCGGACTTTCTCTGCTACGACGGCGTTAAACGCGAGAAACGGAAGATCGAGTTTATCCGCGACAAGGTACTCGAGGATCTCAAGAAAATGTTTGCGGTGGTGAAAGTCCAGTTCATCGCGGAGGAATCAGGCGATCCCCGGATGCGTTTTTTCTATGAAACCGTCAATCAGCCGATATTCATCTCCGACATCACAAAGAAACCGGAAGCGGCCGAGGAGGCTCGTTTCGCATTCTACAGGGAGTTTATCTACGCGAAGGAACAGTTCAACATGAAGAGGAAAGGACTTATCTCCGAAATCGCCATGCCTGTTCTCTACCGGAAAAAAATTCCCTACGGATATCTCCAGGTGAACAATACCGTTCCGATCAGCGATTCATATCTTCAGATACTCGCACGCGCGTCGGAGCTCGCGTCGCAGATGGTCGCCAAAACCTCGGCATTCTCTGACATGTGCGGAGAACGTCTGCTCGTTTCGGATCTCTCCAAAAAGGGAATAGGCATCGTGTTCCGGGACAGAAAGTTCATCCGCTTTTTCAAGGAAAAGAATGTCGTCGCATTCGATCTTTCCCTGCCCGGCACCGCTGCCCTTTCGATATCATGCATTGTGCGAAACATAACGCTTCTCGAAAATAAAATCATCAAGGTCGGTTGTGAGATCAGGGAAATGAGCGAAGACAACAGAGTGGCTTTTGAACAGTACGTCGCATCGCATGCTCCCTCAAAACCGGAAAAGGCTCCGGAACACGGCGCAGGAAAGTCGACGCAGAAGGTTGATACTCCGGTAAATACCGATGTCACCAAACCGGATGACGGCGGGGTCACCGGATCAGACGTATCATCCGGACAGACTTCTCCGTCGGACACAAAACCTGATATAATATAAAGTCATTCTCACAATCACCGATTCAGCCCGAACTCCGTAGTCAGTTAAAAACCGTATGGGCGGACTGACGCATTTCATTATCATTGAAGTGCTTACGCTATAATTATTTCAATCTGAGCCGCGAATTATCCTGCGAATGTTCATATACAGAACTGCGGATACAATTGTTATAGCTATTATCCGCTCATTCACGTTTAAAAACACTCTTTTAACTTCATGAAATGCTATAGTGCTTGCCATTTGCGAACATAATAAGAAAAATGTACATATACAGATCACGTTAAAATACACAAGTCCGGACACACATAATCGCGATACAGGAGAACGGCGTGCATAAACTTATAGATAAAAACGGAAACGTCATATACGGATCGTTCGATGAGCCGATTCAGTTCAATCATGAGGACTTCAAGCTGAGAAACTTCTTCGGGAAAGAAGTCACCGGTCTCCGCAAGAAGATCGCGTTCAACACATTCAATTATATTGCCGTTACGACAGATGAATTTATTGCGGGCTTCGCGACTGTAAATCTCGGTTACGCGAATAATATCTTCGGATACATCCACCGTTACGACACCGGTGAATTTTTTGAAACAAACAGAATTCTCCTCCCTTCGAAGATAAGCTTTCCGGGAAATCCCGATATGCACGACATCGAATACAAAGGTCGCGGAGCGGACTACCATGTCCGTAAATCTCACAAAGACGGTACTCTCGACATTGCGTGTCTGTTCGGGGACAAACTCGCGATCAACGGCCGATTCGCGTACAGCCTCAGAGACAAACCGCTTCGCGTGGTGAACCCCAGCTGCGGTGATCCGCGCCGTTATACCTTTACGGAAAAATGTCCGCTCTTTAACCCCAAGAATGTATCTGTAATATTCAACGGTGAAGAGCTGATCAATGATAAGTCCCGCGTTACCGGGATATATGACTGGTCGGGGGGTTATCTTAACCGCAACACCAACTGGTTCTGGTCGGCGTTCGCCGGAACCGGAAACAAAAAACAACATATCGGCGCGAATTTCGCGGCTCTCACCAATGAATCATATTATTCGGAGAACGCGGTATGGGTGGACAATCACAGATCCCGGATTCCCCGCGTCATTTATGATATCGACATGGAAAATCCGATGGATTCCGACTGGAAGATTTTTTCAGAGGACGGCGCGATCGACCTTACATTCCGCCCCCGAGGACGCCGTACACAACGGCTGAACGCGTTTTTCGTCAAACTTGATTTCCGTCAGATGCTGGGCGACTTTTCCGGAAAGATAACCGATGAAAAAGGAAAACCGGTCACGCTGAAAAACGTCAGGGGAATTTCAGAGATCCATCTCTCACATTGGTAGAACCGGAATACCGAATTTATAACGTTATGTGAACAGTTCTTTCCAGGGGATTGCGCGTGCAGTACCCGCGCATAAGCTCTTTCATGGCCGGAATCCCCTTCTCCTTCCGTATTTCATTCATCAGAGGATGACCGAACCGGAAATTCTTTGTAAAATAGAAAAGAAAGCGATGCGCCCTGCTTTTATGAAGTTCTTCGGGAAGATCCCGCGCGAGCCCGTCAAGTACCCGGACGCAGATATCTTCAAGGTCGACATCAGTGTCTAGCGGGATTCCTCTCTCATGCGATTCACACAACATGATCATCCACGGCATCTGAACCCCGGCCCGTCCGATCATCACTCCGTCAGGACTCCAGTTATCAATGCGTTCCGCGGCGTCAAGATAAGTACCCACATCACCGTTGCCGATCACCGGAATGGAAAGCGATTCTTTCACCTTACGCACAATCTTCCAGTCAGCCCCGCCACGGAATCCCTGCTTCGCCGCGCGTCCGTGAACAATGACCGCGTCAGCGCCTTCGTCCGCGAGCATGCGGCAGAAATCCACCGTGAAATCACCATCCACCGCGTCAAAGCCCGATCGCACTTTGACAGAAAGATGCGAACGCACGGCTTTCCGCGTCTCACGTACAATCTCACGGACAAGTTCTTTTTCTTTGAGAAGATATCCGCCGCACCGCATATGCAGAATGTCCGGCGCGGAACATCCGATATTGATATTTATTCCCACGGGAGAAAGCGCGTCGAGACTTTCCGCCGCGTCACGCATGACCGCGGGATCATTTCCGAGAAGCTGATACACGAGATTTTCATTATCGCCGCGTGCGATAAGATGACGGTTGAGCCGTCCCCCGTGAGTTATAAGGTACGCGGAGAGCATTTCGGAGAATACCGTCACGTCAGGCGAGAAAGACCGCACAGCGGATCGCAGAGACGGCGTGGTGATCTCCGCCATCGGAGCGAGAATATAGCGTGAAAATGAAGCCATGTGTTATCTGATACGCGTGATCCTGAGGTTTTTTATGCGGGACACCGCACCGAGATAATCAAGCGGCATATCGCTTTTGAGCGAATGATATGAAAGCGCGATATACCGCGCATAACGTTTATCTTTTGGAAAGGACGCGTCCGAGAGAATCCATTTCCCGTCGACAAACGCCTCCGCCCACATGTGAAATACAAATACGTTCTTCTTCCCGTTCCATTCAGGAACAAAGACCAATCCCACAACGGCGCGGGACGGGATTTTCGCCGCACGGAGAATTGAGCACAGGAGAATCGTGTGTTCAGTGCAGTCACCTCTCCTGATACGTAGAATTTCATCCACGGTAATAAACGGAATTCCCTGATTTTTATCGGTAATGGCCGCAAAAACTTCCCTTTCAGCCGCGCGTACGGGACTATCCGCTCCGATTATTTTTGACGCGAAGAGTCTCACTTCAATATGATCCGTATTGAGATATCTGTTCTTCATCAGATATTTTTCACCACCGGATCTTTCTCCGGTATCCCTTGCGGCGCAGATAACGCGGATTTCGGCGCCAGCGTTATTTTTCTTTGACGATACGACTTTCTGACCAGCGGTATCAGGAAGAGTGAATTCGGGATTATCCGAATGAACAGTGTATTCGGCGGATGACACGTCGCTCCATCCGCATATTGTTTCACCTTCAACTATTGAAAGATCGCCGAGCATATCCGCGGTTCCATGCGCATCCGCCGCATTCTCCGCGTTAGCCGGGATGTCCGCTACAGGATAAACCGCGAGAACCGCGGCAATGAGAAAAATCTGAATGCGCATGATTATTTACTTTTCGCGGGAATTTTATTTTCAAGATACATGTCAATTTGTGAGTTCATCATTTCAATCGTAGTCTTGTACGTGGTACCTTCCGCATCAACCCAGTTATTGATACTGCGCATCGGACCGATTGACTGAACCGTATGGAACAGTTTCATCTTGCCTCTCGGAAGATCAACTGTCTCCTTACCGATGACCTTTTCAGATACGGGAACCGCGGCGTCTTCATCGATCGTGGGATCGTATACCATCGCTTTTTCCTCATGACCGGAGGGAAAACCTTTCTTTATAAGCGCATGCGTGAGGATATTTCCCGACACGACAAAACGGCCGTCAATCACCACGGTGCGGGTTTCCTTTCCGTGCTTGAGAGAGATATTCTTTCCGTCTATTTCGGCGGTCACAAGATCTCGCGTGACATTGTCCTTGAGCACAACCACATTGGAGCTTGAAAAACTCACCGGAGTGAAGTCAGGCTTTTCCTTCGTCACTTCTTTGGTGGTGATAATCGGATCACCGAAACGGAGCGTCATCTCAAGCTTTGACACATAGAGACCTTCCTCGAACACGAGTGTTATATACGCATTTCCGACTTTGCTTTTTCCAAGATACACCCCGTACTGCCATGTACCGAGGGTAAGATCTGATTTTATTTCAGATACCGCCGGTGATTCAGTAAAACCGGCTCCGCTCATAATGATACTCAGCGCGAAACCCAGCATGATCTTTTTCATAACAACTCCTTTAATCCGGGTCAAATGTTACAGATAACGTTTTGCCATGTATTCAACGCGGTCTTTGACCCGGGCGAACCCGAGAACCTTCATGCCTTCTGCGAGATCAGGCCCCTCAAGCGATGACGTCACAAGCGCACGCACGGGATGAAAGAGTCCCTTCCCTTTTGCTCCTGTGCGCTCCTTGATTTTATTAATAAAGTCAGAGATCAGATTGTCAGCGTTGATTTCAGACGCGAGAAGTTCCTTCGCCGCGCGGACAATAGCCTTGCCTTCATCCGTCTTCAGAAGTTCATCTGCCCCGGCATCGGGCTCGGGAGTGTGTTCAATGAAGATCCTCGCGCGCTTCGCGATATCAGAAAGAAGTTCGCACTGACCGCGCACAAGCGCAATCACGCTAAGAAGCCACGCACGATCAATCGATTTCACATCGTATCCGGCTTTTTCAAGATACGGGATAAAAAGGTCGGTTATCTTTTCAAGATCGTATGTCCTGATATAGTTCGAGTTCATCCATCTGAGCTTCTGGAAGTCGAACACCGCCGCGCTTTTGCCGAGCTTCGACAGATCGATTCCAGATACGAGCTGTTCGCGGGAAAGAATCTCCTCTCCCGATTCGCTCGCCCATCCGAGCATAGCGATATAATTAACAAGCGCCTCCGGCAGATACCCTTCGCTGCGGTAGTTCTCAACCGATGTGATGCCGTGCCGCTTGGAAAGCTTCTTCTTGTCATCCCCGAGAACGAGCGGAAGGTGCGCATAACGCGGAGACTCAAATCCGATCGCACGCGCGACCATAATCTGCTTGGGAGTATTCGGAAGATGATCTTCCCCGCGTATCACGTCGGTAACTTTCATAAGAACATCATCGATCACCACGATGTAATTGAAAATCGGAACACCGTCCGAACGGACAATAATGAAATCGCCGCCGATATTTTCAGAGCTGAACGTGACCTTTCCCTTGATCGCGTCGTCAACTTCAATCTGTTCACCTGCGGGGACATGGAGACGCACAGTGGGTTTTCTTCCTTCAGCTTCTTTCGCTTTCCGTTGTTCATCAGTGAGATGACGGCACGTTCCGGGATACACGAATGTGGTGCCTTTCTTCTCGCATTCAGCGCGCTGGGCATCAAGCTCCTCTTGAGAGCAATAGCAATAGTATGCTTTCTTTTCGGATAGAAGCTTCTCCGTATATTTTCTGTAAATATCAAACCGTTCAGACTGTCGATACGGAGCGAATGGACCGCCGAGGTCAGGGCCTTCCATCCATGATATGCCGAGCCATTTCAGATCGAAGAAGATGGACTCTTCGGATTCGCGCGTACTCCGTTCAAGATCGGTGTCCTCAATACGGAGAATCATCTCCGCACCGGTTTTCTGAGATATGAGATGATTGATTATGGCGGTGCGGGCATTCCCGATATGAAGAAATCCGGTGGGACTCGGCGCAAAACGTACTCGCATGGTTTTCCTCTGAACGTAATTATAGAATATGAAGAAACGTCCCGAAAACACGGGTTTCTGTCAATACATTTCAACACGCGTATTTTGGGCTTGACCGGCAGGCGGCCGCGTTGTAAAAAATTTATCCGTTTCACGTCAGGAGAAAATCAATGATTGCATTTCGAATTACGGCTATCCGGATCATCACAATTATGGCCGCAACATTATTTACGGTACAGTGCGGATCCGCCGGCAATGGCGGGAACAGCGGCACAACGGTGGGCGACACTACCATCTCCGCCGACACAACATGGGAAAATACCGACATCCACATAACAGGTGTCCTTACAGTCAAATCGGGCGCAACTCTCACCATGAATAACGTTAGGCTCTATTTCAATCCCGATCTTGAAGACACAACAACCTTCGTGGTGACCGGAGGAAAAGTCTCCGCGACCGACTCACGCATCCAGTCAGAATCAGGAAAGCAGTGGAATCTTGAAGCAACAGGCGCAAGCGTTCTCACCTTTACCCGAACGCCGATCACCAATCACTCAGGTCTTCGCGCGCATGACACGACAACGCTTACCGCGGACGCGTCAGCGGTTGAAGAGATCCAGTGTCACGACGATGCGAAACTCGTCGCAAGGAACGGATCAGGCGTGTACGTGGTACTTTTCTTTGACAACGCGGGCGATGTGACTTTCGGAAGCGGCGCACTCGCGGCAGGTGACGGAATCACAAAAGACTTCACATGTAAATCTTCCGCGACAGGAACAGGATCGGTGACGATCACCGATTCAGATGTCTGGGGATATCAGCTTGATCTATCGGGAGATACCAATCTGTCAGTGACAGATGGATCGGGACTTGTGCTCGCACTTCACATCACCAACACTGGAACGACAGATATATCGAACGATATCACATCATCATCTCCGAACAGCGGAACGATCGATCTTTCTTCAAGCGGAAATCCGACATTCACATGGGTCACATCCCAGATCGATTATCTTAACACCTATGTTGATGGTTCGGGCAGCGTCACATTCAGTGGAACAAACAAGGTGGTCGAGTGCAACGTGCTCAATGAAGCGACACTCACGTTTAAATCAGGAACAAGCCTCTGCGCCAATCTCGCGCAGTCATACGACAACGCGACGCTCACCCTTGATAGCGTGACACTCATATCCGATGACTCCATTCCCTCGTTCACCGCGCAGGGTGATTCGACAATCAACATCAAAAGCGTGAACGCGGTTTCGGGCACTGTCGTGTATGCGGCAGAGAACGGCAAGGTAAACATAACAGACGGGACAGGATGGAATGATTCAATGTTTGAGGAGTCGGATGCAGGGCAGATAACAATAAATTAACACGCGCACATTCCCGCCGGCAGCCGTTATACGGAAATCGGGCAACATGGCATAAAAAAGGGCATACATTATGCCCTTTTTTATGCGACTCCCCTTGTCGAACGACTGTCACTTTTCAGAAATTCAATCTGAGACACGTTTCCAAGTATAATAATTCGACTAACGTTTATGCTGTCACATCATGTCCGTTCATTTCTTCTCCGGCTCGCCCGATTTCTCTTCCGAGCACTTTTTCGCATATTCTTCAAACGCGGCCTTTCCCTGCTCTTTCCAGAATGAATCATAATACTTCCACTTTCCCCATCCGCCTTTCGACCAGCAGCCGTCTGAATCCGCATCATGAAGATCATGGTGCATCATCGGAGGCCGGTGCGGGAAGAACACTCCAAAGAGAAGTCTTCCCAGAATAAAAAGTCCCACTCCCTGCAGATACGCGATTTTCGGAAGTCCGAACAGGACAGGCATAAGCCAGTTCCAAAGCATCATCAGCGGATAACCGAATATCAGACTGAGAAAACACATTCCGAAAACCATCATGATTATTCCGCCGAAAATATATTTACCTTTCCATCTGCGGTGATGTCTCATCAATCCATGTTTCATATATCCTCCTCATCATTATCATTATTGTTCAAACCGGGATTATACTCCGCAAGCATCGCCCTGAGTTTCGCCGACGCGCGGGACTTCCTTGAAAGAAGTGTCCCGATCGGTTCTTCCCATAACACGGACAATTCCGCGAAACTATGACCCTCGAGTTCCGTCGCCATCCACACCGCCCGTTCATGCGGCGCGAGTGAATCTATCGCGTTGAACAGCGCCTCCCGGAGTTCTTTGCGCTCCAGCGCCTCATGCAAGCCGCCGCTTTCAACATCGGACACATATTCGGCGAATGTTTCATATTCGCCGGAAACCACCTGCACTTCCCGCCCCCGCTTCCGGTAACGGTCTATTATCTTGTTCCTCACGCTCCGGAAGAGATAACCCGAGACTTCGTCCACGGCGCCGATCTCCCCCGAAGAGAGCACACCGGTGATCGCGTCCTGAAGAATATCTTCGGCGTCATAATCTGATACCCGCGAACGGATATAGTGCAGAAGCGCGCCTTTGCGTTCCGTCACGAATTCGGCGAGAGTACGTTTCCGCCTGCCGGTATCACCGGTTTTCCGATTCACTTCAGATTCCTGTACAAGTGCTTCGTAACTCATCGCCTCATTCTCATTGTAACGTTAGAGAGCAGTTTACGAAAGGATTAATTGCTTCGCACACTGCTTTATACTCTGGAAGACGCGCGCGGAAGCCATTTATTGCATTAAATTTAAATTTTTTTATATTACCGCGAAAACCCTGATCACCTGCCGACGGTTCTCACGACATCACCACAGAAGGATCTCACCGTAAATATTGATGACGCCGCATTCTTTCGGGAACAGCTCACAATTATCCGAATGCGGATTATGCTCAATTACACGGCAATCAGTTGTGTCAGGAACACGACGCGCGGAAACCGGAAACAGCGCGGTACAAACGCGTCACGCCGTATCCTATTAGAAGAACAGCGACAACGCCGTTAAGGAAGGCGACAGCTAAGGTTGGAATCATCTCCGCAACAGATGACAATATACACACGCCGCTTCCGAGAAATACGATAGTCGCACATCCCGCGGCCAGTCCGAACACCACAAGTCCCTTGCGGGTCAGATTGTACTCCACCGCTTTTGACGCGAAGAGTCCGCTCCAGAAAAGAATCGTCAGCGGGCTGGATATGGTCATAATGAACGCTGACATGAAACTCGACGATACTCCGCCGGATACAACAGGGGGACGACCCGAATAGGTATAATACGCCGAATAAAGCATGATGACACCGAACACGAGAAGCACAGACGGAGCGATTATCCCGAGAACTTTTTTTACGCGGTCATTCTCAAGCAGTTTTCCTATCCCGATGATTGAAAGCGCTATATACACATAATCCGCTGACGTGACTCCCATTACCGCGGCAAGGCCGTCCAGTCGGGAGCGTTGAATGGAGAGATTCATTACGAATATAAAAACCGGCCCTATGGCGAACTGAAGAATCATTCCGGTACAGAAACCCCGGATAAAAATTGAACCCATCGTCAAACCTTACCGCATACATATTACACACAACCGCAGATCGATACTAGATCAACACGGCCTTACCTCTACCGTGACACATCAGAATCAACGGCCGTAGTCATACAGATGAACCGACGCCTTCCCTGATATGATTTCCCCTGTATCCTTTTCGACACGGTTGACGAGACGCTGAATTTTATCGGCGCTTTCATCACTGAGATACACCTTTCCGCAACGGGTACATCGGAATGCGGGAAGATCATCGAGAATAAGCACAAAATTATCTCCGCTCGCGCGGTAGCAGCTTTTCCCCTCTTCGAGCAATCCTCCGCATGGACAATCCATCAATCCTCTCCTTCAGAACACATACGCTATAAAACAAAACCGCTTCACGTCAGACGAAAAGCGGCTCTATCAGCGAAACATCTATCGCGATATTACGAGATGGACGCTTTCACCTTGCTCATAAGTCCGCCATGACGCATAATCTCCTGCATAAACGGAGGATACGGCTTCGCATGGTACTGTTCGTTCTTCGTACGGTTGTAGATTACCCCCGATTCGAAGTCAACCTCTATCGTGTCGCCCGCGGCGATCTTCTCGGCCGCTTCAGCGCTCTCAACGATCGGAAGCCCGATATTGATGCAGTTTCTGTAGAATATTCTCGCAAACGAAGGGGCGATCACACACGAGATCTTCGCCGCCTTAATCGAAATCGGGGCATGCTCACGCGACGAACCGCACCCGAAGTTTTTTCCCGCCACGATAATATCACCGGGCGCGATCTTCTTCATGAAATCAGGATCGGCGTCTTCCATGCAATGCGCCGCCAGATGCGCGGGATCAGATGAATTGAGATACCGCGCGGGAATTATCTCGTCCGTATTTATATCACTTCCGAATTTATGTGCTTTGCCGGTTGCTGTCATAACAAGCTCCTTAAAAGAATAATAAAAAATAACTCATTCACAATCCTAAACCCTACCCCTTGGACAAGGGGGAGCCGGAGGGGGTCGAAATTACTTCATCTCATCGGGATGGGCGATCTTGCCGAGAACAGCGGTTGCAGCGGCAACTGCCGGGTTCGCGAGATACACTTCGCTCTTCGGGTGACCCATGCGGCCGACGAAGTTTCTGTTCGTGGTCGCGAGACACTTCTCACCCTCGGCGAGAATTCCCATGTGGCCGCCCAGACACGGTCCGCATGTCGGCGCCGATACAGCCGCTTCCGCGTCGAGGAATATCTGAAGAAGTCCTTCTTTAAGCGCAAGCCCGTATATTTCCTGAGTCGCCGGTATAATCAGACAGCGTATATCTTTGTGAACTTTTCGTCCTTTGAGCAGTCCCGCCGCGATGCGGAGGTCTTCGATTCGTCCGTTCGTGCATGATCCGATAACCACCTGATCAACCTTCACGCCGCTTTCACGCGCGGGATGCGCGTTCGACGGAAGATGCGGATACGCGACAACCGGTTCGATCTTTGACGCGTCGTACTCGCGAACTTCCACGTACTTCGCGTCCTTGTCGCTTTCATACACCGTGAACGGGAGCTTGGTGCGTGATTTCACATAGTCTACCGCTTTTGAATCAGCGTAAAAAATTCCATTCTTGCCGCCGGCCTCAATCGCCATGTTCGCCATGGTGAGTCTGCCTTCAAGCGTGAGGTTTTCTATCGTGTCGCCGACAAATTCCATTGAGCGGTACAGCGCGCCGTCTACGCCGATATCACCGATCACGTGGAGGATAAGATCTTTTCCGCCCGACCATTTCGCGAGCTTTCCTTTTATGACAAACTTGATTGACTCGGGAACTTTGAACCACGCCTTACCGGTCACCATCGCGGCGGCCATATCGGTTGAACCGACGCCGGTCGAGAACGCTCCCAGACCTCCATACGTACAGGTGTGTGAATCAGCCCCGATAATGAGCATTCCCGGACGAGTCAGCCCCAGTTCGGGAAGAAACGCGTGTTCAACCCCGACCCGGCCCGTATCATAGAAATGCGTGATATTCTGTTCTCTCGCAAATTCACGGAGAACTTTGACCTGCTCCGCTGAAAGTATGTCCTTGTTCGGCGTAAAATGATCCGGGATAAGAGCGATCTTATCCTTATCGAAAACCGACTTAACACCAAGGGACTTGAATTCCCTGATCGCGATCGGAGCGGTAATATCATTACCAAGCACCAGATCCACATTGCCTTCTATAAGCTCCCCCGGAGAAACTTCCTTATTACCGGAGTGCGCCGCCAGGATTTTTTCACTGATTGTCATTCCCATATTAATACCTCGTCTGCCGTTAATTATATGTATTTCGTCGGTCAGCGTCTTTATGCGCAATCGAAAACTATCGAAATATACATTCAATCCGTACTAAATACAATTTCATTTTTCAACCATGTTAACTATTTTAACCGGATTAACAATTATTCTTATTCGAACTGAATTTCAGTGTAGTTATTGAAAAATCATCCAAAAAATCAACTTTCGGGACATATATCCTTTCTTTTCAAGATAGCGTTATATTCGATTGATAAAATAATCAATTTGAGGACTTCACCCGCGTGAAAGTGAAAAAATCACTCGTTAACCATGAAAAAAAACGGTATCTTGACAATACAGTCTTCCACCCGTCCGTATTTTGGACGACTAGGTACTATACAATTTAAGGAAATCATCACAATGAAAATCTCACACCTCAAATCTTTTCCGCTGATAATTATAGCCATACTACTCTCCTGTGCGACAGGAGGAGGATCATCAGCATCCTACGGAAATGCGGAGTCGAAACATATTACCGTTTCCACAACCGCGGCTGACTGGACAGAACCGGCCGGAATGACAATTGCGTGGAGCGATGAGTTCAACGGAACGTCGATCAATACATCCGCATGGAGCTACGAAACCGAAGCGACAGGATGGAGCAAATCATGGAACAACGAATTGCAGAACTACGTCGATAACGGTACCGGCGGAGACAATGCGTATATTGAAAGCGGCAGCCTTGTCATTAAAGCAACCGAGTCATCAGGAACATACACATCCACGCGCATGGTCACTAAGAATAAAGGATCATGGAAGCACGGCCGTATCGCCGCGAAAATGAAACTCCCCTCCGGACAAGGAATCTGGCCCGCGTTCTGGATGCTCCCCTCAAGCGGAAGCTGGCCCGACGCGGGGGAAATCGATGTGATGGAACTCATCGGCGGAGGCAGCGGACGTGACAACAAAGCGTACGGTACACTCCATGGTCCGGGGTACTCGGGCAGCAGCGGAATTCAGGGAAGCGCAACTCTCGCGTCGGGAAACTATTCAGATAATTATCATGTGTTTGAAATACGATGGGACGAAGGATTTATCGAATGGTATATTGACGGGGTATTTTTTCAACGCATCACAAAGGATTCCGTTCCCGGCTCATGGGTGTTCGATTCCCATAACTTCTATATTCTCTTCAACCTTGCGGTCGGTGGAGGATGGCCCGGAAATCCCGACGGAAGTACCGTTTTCCCTCAGACGATGTATATCGATTGGGTAAGAGTGTATCAGTAACATATCATTATCGACAGACAGTCTATTGAAGACGGGAAGCATAGTTTTCTAGCCGCCCTTATCTCAAAATCATAGCGATTAAAAAACCGCCCGAAAATGGGCGGCTTTTTATGTCATAATCAGTTTGTCGAATATAACAACCATGAACCATGGCTGGTAACCCATGCACTTCCATCGTAAATACCAAGCCAGTCCCCGACGGCAGGGGAAGTCGCGTTTCCGTCATTATTCGAATCTCCGCCCTTTGTATCATCTTTGTATGATGTAAAAAACGCATTCGTCCTGTTCGCAATTGAACCTGTGCCGGAAATAGTAATCCGGCTCCCCGTTGTGCCCTTAATAACAACACCGGACGCAAGCGTCAGTGTACCCGTTACTTCTACTTCTGCACCGGGCAAACAAAATGGAACTTCCGTAACACCCCAGTTTGTTGCGATATCCACGTAAGTCAAATATTCATACACTTTAATAAACTGATTGGTATTCTTTTCCGACGGATTGTCAGGATTATGGAAAATATTTGTTGAGCCGATGGAATTGCCCGCGCGAATTTCAACAGGAACAGTATTTTTCCAGAACTGATTATTTGTGAGAGTAAATCCGTTATTAGATTCTCCTGCTTGAATTCCCGTTTTGCAATATGTGATTCTGCAGTGATCAACAGTAATATTATTGCCCCCATCAAGTAAAACACAAAGGGCATAACGGATATCACAATACACAAGTTTAGATACAACAGAACCACCAACTACAAGGCGATCCCAGTCATTTACTGCCGGGGTTGATACACCCTCTTTTGCGGATGTAAACACAATTCGTTTATCGGATGTTCCCACTGCCAGTATGCTTCCAAGATTACCAGTACCGAGAGCGGCGTCAGTATCAAAAATTACCTTTGTTCCGGGTTCGATCGTAAGCTCAGCATTAATATCAATGAAACCCGTCACATGATATATGTTTGAGCTAACCCATTTTGTATCGACTGTAATATTGCTGGAAACCTCAACAGTCTCCTTTCCGGAGTCGTCATCATTCGATCCGCCGTCGGATCCTCCGCCGCACTGCATCAGACCGCATAAAGATAGACAGAAACAGAACGCAACCGGAATCTTCTTTAAAGTAATCCACATATACATAATCCTCCGTATTTTTGTACACATATCTGTTATACGCATTATGAAAGTCAACATGTATTAATACACATCAAAGGACTGGCGACTACATAATGGAACCTCTGAAAATCAGCTTCAGCTGATCATTCGCGTACACTTTATAGTGCAAATCACCATTTTCACTATAATTCAGAAAATTCGTTTATACCCGGAATCATCCATATTATATGAAACCCGAATAGATAATGGTTCCATTCCCGGATTTCCGAACTTATACTAATTCACAAAAAATGGAACTTTCACAGGTTCCAACTTATAAGGCTGAGCGACATTCCATCGGTAATATGCTTAATTCAATTCAACAGGTATGGCTCAATCTCATACCTGAAAACTTATCAATACGAAAGTATTTTGGAGGAATTTGATGAAACGTTTATTTGCATTATTAACTGTAATCGCATCATCTGCGATTCTGTTTTCATGCGGCGGCGGAAGCAGCGATGACGGCCTACCGGCTCTTTCCGCAGAAGCGTCTTCAGTGACAAAGGCAGTTGGAAAAGCTGTTGACGACGCGGTATCTGCCGCACTCAACAGCGCAAGCTCTCCTGCACGCAGCGCAAAACTCGCAAATAGCGAGGAACCTGCTTCCGGGGAACTCTACAACAAAGATGGTCTGAAGATCACGGGAACCCCTATGGATCTGACTATTGAGTTTACAGATTTCGCGACAAAAACTACCGGCGACGACAAGATTGAGCATACGCTTAAAATGAACGGTAAGCTGAACAAAAAAACAGCTGAAGGCGAAAAAGAATCACCGATTCAGAAAGAAACAACAAGCGGTTCAATCACCGTCATATTTGACGGAAAATCACATACTATCGTTCAGAACTACACAAAATCGACAGATCACGAGAAAAAAACTTTCACAGTATCCGGAACTGTTACATTTGACGGAACTGAAGGCAAATACGAAGACAGCGGTAAACTCGATGGTGAGGGAGAAGGCGATGGCTTGCTGATGACTATCGCATCGGGTGTTGTTGATGGAATAGGCCAGGCATCTGTTGAAGCTATTAAAGGCAGCCGCCCGTCAAGCAGCAGCTTTTCATTTGCCGCACCGGAAGTGATCAATGATTGCCCAACTTTGAAACCAACCGCTAATGAATTTGTCATCACATTAGGTGATAAATCAACTGTAAAGTTTTCATCGAAAGATATCGTCTTTTCAATCGATCAGCCTGCGGTTCAATACCCCAATCCATCTGTCTGCGAATACAAGATTGTTGTTAACAGCGGTAAAGTAGTAGCGGGAACGACTGAGTATACATTTTCATGCACAGGTTCAAGAAAAGAAACTACTCCTTCCGATGGCTCCGCTATCAAAACTGTGGAAAATTACACCGTTACAATTAACGGCAAATCATTTCCGATGAAATACGAATTCTAATCCATTTCACAAAACTGCGTAAAAGCAGAAGTTGAATTGGTTCCTTCAGGAGCCGCCTTAGGGCGGCTCCTGTTTTCATCGCTCTCCTTCCCGACGATTACTATCATTTATCAATAGCAACCCGGAACCCGGTTATCAGTGAAAGAATATCCACTTAATGATACTTCAAAGCCTTTGTAAGGCGAATTCATGCAATAATCATACCTCTCCAGATTCGTTCTTGACATCACGCATTGTAAGGCATACAAAATGAATGATGCGCAGTGAATTTTTCTACAACCTCACGCCTGACATCGTTATGCAGGCAATCGAAAAAAGCGGTCTTGTCCCTACCGGACATTGCCTCACGCTCAACAGCTTTGAAAACCGCGTATACGATATCATGCTCGAGGACGAAACACATGTCGTCGCCAAATTCTACCGCCCCGGACGCTGGAACGAGGAGCAAATCCTTGAGGAACACGAGTTTCTGAATGATCTTGTTGAAGGGGAAATTCCCGCATGTGCGCCGCGTCAGTTTCCCGACGGAACGACTCTTCATCAGATAGAGAACATTTACTATGCGATCTGGAACCGTACCGGAGGACGCGCCGCTGATGAACTCTCGGACATCGAACTTTCCATTCTGGGAAGATACCTTGCCCGCATACACAACACCGGTCAGGCAAAAGATAGCAAATACCGGATACGCCTCACAGGTGAGACTTACGGAATAGAACCTTGCGATTATCTCATCCGTAACGGATTTCTCCCGTCACACTGCATCGACCGATACCGCAATGCGGTCAGGGAGATAGTGTCTATATACGAAACACTCTGCAAAGGAGTACCGTTTCACCGCATTCACGGAGACTGTCATCTCGGAAATCTCCTCAACGGCCGTGATGGATGGTTCTTCCTTGATTTTGACGATTTCCTCACCGGACCCGCGGTTCAGGATGTCTGGATGCTCGTACCCGCTCGTGACGCCGAAGGTCTTCGACAGCGCGCGGTGTTCCTTGAAGCGTACCGTCAGTTCCGTGATTTCGACAGCTCGTGGCTGCGGTTGATAGAACCGCTCCGCGCGCTCAGATACATTCGTTATGCGGCATGGATAGCGTACAGGTGGGAAGATCCCGCTTTCCCGAAAGCGTTCCCTCACTTCGGCACACCCCAGTACTGGGAAGATGAAACCCGCGATCTTGAGGAACAGGTTGAATACTTCCATTCAAATACAGAGGACATTCCTGTCTCAATACGGAGAGAAGATCCGGAGGGAAAAGAAGAAGACCATCTCTCCAATAAAGACTTCTTCTGGGACTGGGACGAAAAATAGCGGTTACACGACGATTATGCCGTTCTTTATCACGGTCTTTCCTTTTTCATTGATCACATCAAATGGACAGGTTTTCAGCAATCCGCCATCCGTCGTTTCATACATCCGAATTATCAACCGTTCACCGGGATTCACCGGATGAGAAAAACGGCCTCCCGCCTCCCGTGCGCAGGTGCTGTTATCTCCGGTCAATTTATTAACTATAGCCCGTTCACACATCGCCATCACGCACATTCCGTGCATAATCGGGGAGCCGAATCCCGCTATCTTCGCAAATAAAGCTGATCGGTGTATCGGATTCATATCTCCAGACGCCGCCGCGTATTCACGGGATTGCCCTTTTTCTGTTTGAAGTTCAAACTGATGCAGTACCTTTTTTGCCGAATCAACTGCTTCTCCGTGCGGACGGGAATGCCGCTTACCCGTTCGTACAGGAAATCCGCTCGTGATTTCAGCCACGAGGGTCTCTCCTTCATATACTCTCCCCGAGAATCTAAGGATCTCTCCCGCCGGAGTATCTGTGATATCATGTACGGAAAGCGTATAACGAAGACGCTGATTCACCCGGAACGGCCGCAGCAGTTTTAAATGTACATCGCCATGAACCATTCTCACCAGATTGACATGCGAGTCGGAATCAAACAGTATCTGTTTTACCGGAGACAGGAAAATACGCGCGAATATGAATGGAGAAACGAACGCTGAATCAATAGCGCGCGTATCACGAATGGCATGCGCAAACTGTCCACACTCATCAGAAGACAATACATAGTCTCCCGCCAATGTCCGTCCCACAATCGCGTGGTTCATATGTTTCGAGAATGTATTCCGGATAATGACGACAACCGTTTTTAATGTAACCATATCAGACCCCGCCCCGTATTATTGAGTCATTCATTGAGATTCATTGAGATTCGCCGGGAAACGCCCAAACCCCTGATCGAGTTTTACAGAATATCCGACGCGATATCGGCAAGCTCCGAACGTTCTCCCTTTTCAAGGGCGACATGCGCATACAGCTTCTGTCCTTTCATTTTGTCAATGAGATAGGTCAGACCGTTCGACCGCGAATCGAGATAAGGCGTGTCAATCTGATATGGATCTCCCGTAAATACGATCTTGGTTCCTTCACCCGCACGGGTGATAATGGTCTTTACCTCATGCGGAGTGAGGTTCTGCGCCTCATCGACGATAAAGAATACTTTTGAAAGACTGCGTCCCCGGATATACGCCAGCGCCATAATGAGAAGCTTTTCCGCCGCGACCATTTCCGCGATACGGCGGTAATCCGGGGAGTCCTCCTCGAACTGATTCTTTATCACCGCGAGATTGTCGAATAACGGCTGCATGTACGGGTCAAGCTTGCTTTTGATATCCCCCGGAAGAAATCCGATATCGCGGTTCGACAGCGGAATGATCGGCCGCGCGAGGAGAATCTGCTTGTAATCCTTGCGTTTCTCGAGCGCGGCCGCGAGCGCCATAAGGGTTTTTCCCGTACCTGATTTTCCGGCGAGGGTCACGAGTTTCACCGCGGAGTTCGTAAGTGCGTCAAGAGCGAAGCTCTGTTCGGCGTTGCGCGGACTGATGCCGTAACAGCGTCGCTTTTCCACCAAACGCAGCGCGGAATCTTCAGCTTCATAGACCGAGAGAGAGCTCTTGGTTCCGTTACGGAGAATAAAGTATTCATGCGGAAACGGTTTCGCGTCAGAACCGGTATCCGCGAACGGAGCACGTTCGCCGTGAAAGAGCCTGTCAATAAACTCTGAAGGGACATTCTCCATTATATTTTTTCCGGTATAAAGGTCATCTATATCCTTGATCTTTCCGGTCTCGTAATCTTCGGCATGAAGACCGATACTCTTCCCTTTCATTCTGAGATTGATGTCTTTTGTCACGAGACATACTCGGTCATGTCCGTACTGTTTCGCGAGATTGTAGGCGAGCGCGAGAATCCGGTGATCAGCCGTATCCTCCCAGAATATTGAGCGGAGATATTCGTCACGAACCACGTCAGCCCGCACAAAAATGTAACCGCCGCTGTTGAGCTTTACACCGTCATCAAGTGAACTTTCAGCGAGAAGCGAATCGAGCTCCCGAGCGAATTCACGGGCGTTATAATTGATAATTTCATTGCCGCGTTTGAACTTGTCGATTTCCTCAAGCAGTGTAATGGGAATAATGACATTGTGTTCTTCAAATGAATAGATGGCGCGGAAATCATACAGGACGACATTTGTATCGAGGACAAAAATTTTGTTGGCGTTTGAGGAAAGCATATCGCGGATTACCTCTCAATCTGATTAGTTTGATAAAATCTGCTCAGCGCACTTCTCCGTTTCCAGCTTCTGAGAACACCCCCTTATTTAAAAAAAACGAATATTGACGATTCAAATAACTGCGATTCCGCATATCATTTTGACATGACAATCTTCAAAACACCCCTACTGAAGCGCAAACCGCACGCTTATTAAAGCGACATAATATCACAGATACAACCGGAAAATGCAAGTTAAAAAAACCGATCATCAATGTGACAATCAATCCATTCATACAAGCTGTTGAATAACACGCAGTCCCTCTCTTCTGAACAAACCGCTGACTCACTCAATCCACGGGAAACCGGGAAAAGAGTATACAACTTTTACAATACATTGACTGCAATACCGGGTGATTCCTCTTGACAAACAACGCGTTTCCGATCCGATTGTTTCTTTACATAGAAACATTCGGAGGATCAATGAAAAAGATCAGCATTCTCGCAATCATGTGCATAATCACGTCTGCTGCGGCGCTCCGCGCGGGTGATACCATAGAACTTACGTACGCGAATTTCCCCCCTGCGGCGACATTCCCCTGTGTTCAGATGGAACGATGGGTGAAAGAGATCGAGAAACGGACGGGCGGGAAAGTGAAGATAAAGACTTTTCCGGGAGGATCTCTTCTTCAGGCGAAGAATATCTATGACGGCGTCATCGCCGGAACAGCTGATATCGGTAACTTCGCGATGAGCTACCAGCCGGGACGTTTTCCCGTGTCAGAAGCGATGGATCAGCCTCTTGGATTTTCAAGCGCAAAGGCAGGATCACTCGCACTGTTTGATCTCGTAGCCGTCAACCAGCCTAAAGAATTCTCGGACGTGAAAATACTTACGGTGTTCACCGCTCCTCCCGCTGATGTCATGTCCATCAAACCGGTGAAAAAACTCGCTGACATACGCAAGCTCGAACTGCGTGTTTCAGGTACAGGAGCGGACATCCTCAAGGCGCTCGGAGGAATTCCTGTCGCGATGCCTCAGTCAGAAACACCAGAAGCCCTCCAGAAAGGTATCGTCAAAGGATCGGTGAGTTCTCTTGAAGTATTGAAAGACATGAACTATGCGGCGTACTGCCCCTACTCCATCAACGCGAACCTCTATCTTGTAAGTTTCGCGGTTGTGATGAATAAACAAAAATACAATGCCCTGCCCGCGGATGTTAAAAAAGCGATCGATGACCTCGCGCGTGAACATGCGGAATGGACCGGCGCGTATGTCGATAACCACGTAACCGAATCAATTGAATGGTCAAAGAAAACAATGAAACATTCGAACATCGCGCTGACCGACGCGGAACGCATGCAAATAGAAAAGCTCGTAAAACCGGTGATAGACACATACATCACACGTGTATCACAGAAAGGCATCAACGGGAAAGCGCTCATTGAAGGCGTGAAAAAATCGAAGGTAAAGTATGACCGCAAAGGAAAGTAACGGAGCCGGACGCGCGTTTGAAATACTCTTCGAGAAAATCGTTCTCTATATGGATCGTTTTCTTCTCGGAATCGGAGGGATCGCGGTTGTTCTCATAATGCTGCTCGCCACTACGAACATCGTTATGCGCCTTTTCACCGAACCGATGAGGGGAATATATGAAATCATCGCGTACATGGGAGCGGTTGCAATCGCGTCCGCGCTCGGTTTCGCACAGAGGAAAAAAGATCATATTGTCGTCGATATCATTTCCGAAAAATATCCCGACGTTCTCCGACGAATCGTCGACATTGTATCATTCATCATCATGACCGCTTTTTTCGCTCTTGTAACAAAATACCTTTTCACATGGGGACATGTACTGTCATCATCGGGAGAAGTTTCGGAAACACTCAAGATAGTATTTCATCCGTTTGTATTCTGCATCTCCGCGGGATTCAGCGTTCTCACTCTTACCTGCGCCGCTGACGCGGTACACTCATCATACATGCTTTACAAGAAGGTTATCTCATGAGCGGAATCGCGCTTGGAATTTTCGGCATCGTTGTCATGCTTCTCGTTCTCTTCCTCCTCCGCATCCCCGCGGGAATCGTGATGGCTGTTATCGGCTTCTGCGGAATCGCATATGTAACCAACATCAACGCGGCGCTCCAGACGACAGGAACAGATCTGTGGAACACATTTTCGAGTTACGGGCTCACCGTGATTCCCATGTTCATCCTCGTCGGTGAAATCGTTCATTACGCGGGTTATTCCGACTCGCTGTACAATGCGACAAACCGCTGGTTCGGTCACCGGAGAGGCGGACTCGCCATCACGACAATCATGGCATCCGCGGCATTCTCCGCGATCAGCGGTTCAAACACGGCAACCGCCGCGACAATGAGCAAGGTCGCCATTCCGTCGATGAAAAAATACAACTATGATCCGGCGCTTAACGCGGGATCGGTCGCGGCGGGCTCCACTCTCGGAGTGCTAATCCCCCCGAGTATCGTACTTGTGGTCTATGGCATTTATACCCAGCAATCTATCGGAAAACTCTTCTACGGCAACATCATCCCGAGCATTATCTGTACCGTACTCATAGGACTTACCGTAAGCGTCATCTGCAGAGTCCATCCGACTTGGGGTCCTCAGTCGCAGAGAAGCACGTGGAGTGAACGGTTCGCCGCGCTCCCCGAAGCGCTCGACATTCTGATTCTCTTCGCGATCATCATGGCGGCGCTGTTCACCGGCGTGGTTACCGCAACGGAAGCGGCTGCGCTGTCCTGCTCAGTCGCGCTTATAATCGTTATCGCACGCAAAAAGATCACATGGAAGGGGTTCTCCTCGTCGATCGTCGACACACTCCGCCTTTCAACTATCATTTTCCTTATCATCGGGGGCGCGACAATCTTCGGACGTTTCCTCGCGCTCACCCGTCTTCCGTACGAAGCCGCGGGAGTGATATCATCGCTTGACGCGCCGCGCCCGCTCCTTCTCGCGCTCGTACTTCTCTGTTACATCATCGGCGGATGTATTATGGACGCGCTCGCGTTCCTGCTCATCTCTCTGCCGATTTTCTTTCCGCTTGTGTCCGCAATGGGATACGATCCGATCTGGTTCGGTCAGGTAATCACGATTGTCACCACAATGGGATCGATCATGCCGCCGATAGGAATATGCTGTTATGTGGTTCACGGTATGGCAAAGGACATTCCGCTTACGACAGTCTTCCGGGGTGCGCTCTGGTACATACCCGCGTATATCATCGCTCTTGTGATAATTATTCTCTTCCCGCATGGCACAGTAACGATTCTGTCCGACATGGTAAAATAACGCGTCCTCTCAACCAATAAAGTAAGCGCAGTACCCCGAAACGGGACACTGCGCTTGAACTTTGATTGTTATGCGATATTGAGCATCGTTTCTATTCCGGAATAATGTCCGCGAAGCTGACTGTTAATACCAAGAAACCGCGGGCGGGACAAAAAAGCTGTTGCGGATCACTCCCCGTCGCTTGAGAAATCGAATGTATGCACCGCCGAAACCACAATACCGTAGTATTGACCGTTCATATCCGAAAATGCGCTATCATTGTAGCGTGATTTAATATATTGGTACCGTCCGCCTGCAATAAGCGTCGTTGCGATCGAGTCGAAATAATACGCGAGAGAGAGTGTCGAATTAAATCCGGAATCGACGGTATTGTATGAACTCTGACCTTTTGGTTTTTCTTCCCCCCTCATTATGATCCCCGAAAACGTTCCTAGGGCGAAAAGATAATCAGACAATGGAACAGTAATTCCTATCCCTGCGGCGGGACCCATCGTGGTATGGATCATCATATCCGATGATCCTTGTCTGCTGTATTTGAATCCGCCGAAAATTTTGAAATACCGGTTGAAGTTGTAATTCAGCGTCGAATCGATGTCGAACCGGGTAAAAATGACATCTTCTGTCGATATTTCCCCGGTCGATTCATCATAGGTTGAATTTTTCATTTTGAAACGTCCGTACATCAGAACGTTCGCCCAACTCCAGGTACGGTTGAATCCCAGAGATACCATTGGACCGATCATAAACGCGGGATCAACCTTCGTCGTCTCTCCGTCTGATTTATATTGCCATCCGGTATACCACGTCGATAAACCGGCGCTGAAATCGACCGCATCGGCGCTTCCGATAGACAAAATCACAGACGCAACAAGGAATAGCGCCGTCATAACCGTTTTCTTAAAACACATCACCGATTCCTCCGGTATTATATGATTGCATGGCACATTATTCATTAATAATTGAACCGATACTACGGATCAAATGGTCGGGATATTTTTAACCCGCGCTTCCTTTTTTTCTTTCTTCTCCTGTGCCGCTTTGACTTCTTTATCGGCTGCCGCTTTTTCTGAGGCTTCTTTCTCTGCGACCGCGAGCTTCTCAGCCGCTTCCTTTTCTTTCATTTCATTCTGCTTCTCTGCCTCAACAAATGCTTTCTGAACCGCCGCGGCCTTCTTCGTCTGATCAGCTGACTTATCGTTTGTCGCCTTTGCCCGTACAACGGGTACAACGGTTTCCGAAGGATCGACAATGGATTTGATTTCCTCTTTGAGTGACTCATCCGCGTTTGGAGCGACCGGCAGGGTCTTCATCTCGTCAGTAATCGACTTGATATCTGCGGCCGGGATCGTTTCGACCTTGATCACCTCACCCTTCTCCGCCGCCGCGGCCTTCTTCTCATCAATCACGACTAAACTGTTTTTCTCAACAACGACTGCCGCGTTGTCGATGCTCACTCCGTCCTTCGCGGGACTCACAAGCACCTTCCCCGATACAACTTCTATCTTCGCCGAACCGTTTTCCGAAGAAATACGGAATCCTGTTCCCCGCACCGCTGCAACGGCGGTATTTGTTCTCACAGTGAAACTGTCTTTCCTTGAAAGCTTTGAAAGCACAACCGAGAAGCGGCCGTTATCAAGCTTCATGGTGTTTCCCGCTCCCCCGGTCTTCGCAATAGTCTCGACTCTCAATGTGGTTTTCTCAGATATACGGGCAACGCCGTCTTTTCCAATCGAGAAATCGGCTGACGACAACGACCCGGCTTTGATGATATCACCCTCGTTTAGTTTAAGGCCGACTTTCGCGGCGGCGGTTCCTTCTTTCGATGTGACACTCACGTCACCAATATATGACACAACGGTCAACTCCTGCGGTTCGGGCTGATTCTCGTCTTTGGAACAACCGATAAAAAACAGCACAATAAACACTATCGACAATAGCGGAAATTTTTTCATTATAGTCCTCTTGGTTCAGGCGAAACTTTCATTATTCATCCGGCAAGAAATCTGGAAACAATTACCGACTGACAAAGCTCGTTTAGGCTTTTTTGTCATTTCAGAAATGGCCTGTCAATACTTAAATGCGGTATGATCGATTACCTATCACTAAGGGGGATTGAGCTATTAAAAGTAAATTTGGATAATAAGCAACGATACGGCTTTATGCTTTTGGAATCTCCCGGATAAACTCCATTGCGGAGCCGGAGATATGTCTTTCATCTTACATTAAAGCAATTTATGAAACAATTAGATAACTGATGCTGTGCATAAATATCTTACGACGTAATTACACATAACCATTTAATGGACAATCACCAGATATTCCGAGGCACAGATTAAACAGGACATTTTACGGTGTGACTGATACCAAAAAGATCAGTCCAATCTAAAATGCCGGGATCCTTTCGCAACTCGCCCTAAATATCTATCCCGATATTATTATTAAGTATTTCATTTATTTTACTTTCAGTAACTGGTTGCTCATTATACTCGATTTTCGAGGCTGTAATTATTGTCCTCCAATATTCCGGACCGCTGATATCAAGAACTTCAATATCATCATTATAATCTATTTTTGCATCATAAACTCCGCCGCCGGAATCAAATAGATTCTGAAAATCTTTTCCGTCAATGAAATCAATACTTTTAGTACCTATAATCTTCAGCGTAACTAAATAATATTGACCTTCTTCATCACATCGATGAAGAACATATTCAATTGCATCAAGTACAGGACTGAATAAAATATGAATAATTTGCGCATCATGCAGCGGCAGTTCTTTCATTACCATTCTCCTTTCCCAGCGCAATCAGCATTTCATGAGGAACCGCATTCTCCAACAGCATTGGATTTGCTTTGATACGACCTTCCGGTGCGTCTTTCCCCTATCCCGCTTTAAAATTAAACCCCATCCACCGGATTAATTTACACACTAGTCACGTTGTATGCCGATACACGATGTTTCATATCAACACAACAATCCGCCCGGCAGAAGTCTCGAGGAAGACAGGCGAATAGTTTTGCGACGATCCGATTGCGCGGCGACAGAAAATCCTGCCGATAAATATGGCTGAATATCAATAAGAAAACTGAGCACTCTTATCGATGCCGTGTACCGCCAAATTACAAGTCAATACGGTACAATATATACTACCCGATTCAGAAATTTGAACCGCTTTGTATTATTTTGCGGCAGGCGGCACATTTGTTTTGAATTGTCCGCGATAGTTTCCCGGAGGGCTGTAATTACATACAACAAAGATTTTACCGGACTTCGAGCGGGCTTTGCCGCATCCGATTTCAATCGACCCTTTCCACACGACTTGCGTAAAATGACCCGTTGTCATTGAGAAAACGGGTAATGAATAATTGTAGTTTTTTATCTCGGAGTACCACGCATCGACCGCATCGATTCCGTCGGAATCACCGCCCGAATACCAGTATATATTCTCTCCGTATTTATTCGGCTGGCGGTGATACATCCGGTCTTCCGCGGCTATTTTTTCCGCCCACTCCTGCGCGTATTTCTGTATTGCTGAACTCCACTTCACATCGGGAACTCCGTGCATCCGCCGATAGTAGTTATGTCTGTCCAGTACGTTCTTATCAAAATCCGTTACCGAAGGATTATTATCGGGGGAAACATCCGGCTTTCCGGTATCTTCAGATGCCGTATCCGAAGTCGCTGATATTTGTTCAACAAACGTATTGAGATTCTGAATACTGTAGAACACTTTTCCGCGGACAATCACAACCGGCATAGTTACCGATCCGCCCTTATATGTCCCGGACTCTCTGACGGCCTTCCACATTCCTTGCCGATTAACTTTGTCCTCAATAGCGCGTTCAGTGAACTCGACACTTTTATTGCCTAGCGCCTTCACCACCTGCGCGCACCTCGGACATCCCTTCATCGTATATACGATTAGTCCGGGATCAGATCCGTCCGCGTAAATAACGGATGACAGAATCACCATCAGAACCGCAATTAAACATTTTCTCATATCACCACTCCATTGATAGAATACATAATCACACTGTTGAAATAATAAAGATACCCTCTGGCCGCACCTAACGTATGCCAATACATCAACGATACATGTCCGATCACCATCAGCCGGTTCATATTACCAGCATACCCGGAAAAAATCACTCACAATATCGGCGTTATGGAGGATTTCGGTCTTGTCTCGTCAAAGGGGATTCTTATCCGCCAGAACACTCCCTCCTCAGGATTGTACTCAACTGTACCCTGCAACTGGCTCTCGACGATCATGAACACAAGACGGCATCCGAGCGACTTTGAGGTGCGGGGATTCATTTCAACGGGAAGTCCTTTTCCCGAATCAAAGTACTCAATGACATACCCGCCGCTTGAACCCATCAGCCCTATAGTGATACTTCCGCTGCCGCATTCCGCAAACGCGTGCTTGAAAGAATTCGATATAAGCTCGTTCAGAACCAGACCGCACGGCACCGCTGTTTCTATTGCCACGAGCACGCGCTCCATATTGAGATTGATGGTCACCCCGTCCGACGAAGGATGATAGCTCTCTTTTATGCTGGAGGTCAGATCACGGATATACTCGTCGAACGGAAGCTCCGCTAGACTCTGAGACTGGTACAGTTTTTTATGCACAAGCGCCATCGACATGATCCGGTCTTCTGTCTGGCGGAGAACTTCCCGTGTCGCGGGATCAATATCCGAGGACTGAAGATGAAGGAGCCCACAGATCACCTGCATATTGTTCTTTGTGCGATGATAGAGTTCACGGAGAAGAATTTCCTTCTCCTCCAGTGAATTCATAATCTGCGTCTCCTTGTCATGGAGCTCACGGTAATTATCCTCAATTTCCCTCTGTGACGCGACAAGCTCCTCGTTTGTGGCCTCAAGCTCTTCGATGGTTACGGTGACTTCCTCATTCATCGAGAGAAGATCATTATTCGCTTTCTGAAGCTCAATTTCGGTTTCACGCCGCCGGGCGTTCTCTCTGGTCAATTCCTCATTGATAAGGGAAAGTCTCCGTCCCGCCGCGCGTTCAGTCATGACAATAAATATAATGCCCGCGCAGATAATGAGTGTTGAGATCAGCATGGTTGCGAGACCCGCTCCGATGAATCTCAACCGCAATTCACGGAGTTCAACTTTCACCACCACTCCGAGATCGAGCAGTCCTACAGGATGATACGCGGCCAGTACATTTCTGCCGCGGAGATCCTTCCCCTGAACAAGACCGCCGTCTTTTTCAGTGAGAGCTTTCTGGGCGGGAAGCGCAAGTTGTCCATGAAAAGGTAAAATTTCCGGATACGGTAATTCCTTACTGCGCTGCGCGACAAGAATATTGATCTGATCACCTTTTTTGCGCGCGAGAATGAATTCACCCGAGGAAATGAAGTCGCTGAAGTTTTCCTGCGTCCGGTCAATTATACCACAGACAGATTCAAGAATTTTGTCATCGCTCACTCCGTATGACCGCTGGAGAACTATCATCGAGTTGATTAGGTTTGCCCAGTGCTCAGCCGTCCCTTTCAGTACGAGCGAACGCGCCTCAACAGTACTCCGGTAAAGCAGATAGTTTTCCACAACAGCGATTGTTCCGACTGAAACAACCAGAATGAGTATTGCGACTCGGATACGGGTTTTTCCGAACATGCGTACCTCTTATTTGACCGCGGAACGCGCACTATCGGGGAAACAACAATGGTGTAAAACATTTTCGATGACGGCGGAAACATGCGGATCAACGTTCCGACAACACTGATTATCATCCCGCGTCATAAAATAATCAAGCATCGATAATTATAAAAAAATACGTGAATCGTGTTGACATTATTGCATGGTGATTTATCTTCGTGCAAACGTTTGCGCAATCGTGCAACAGGTGATTTTGGAGGACTTATGACCAACTTTATGAGCGGATTAAATGTAGGCGGATGGATTTCGCAGTACTTCGATAAAGGGTATGATCACTTTGATGAATTCATCAGAGAGAAGGATATTGAACAGATAGCGTCATGGGGTTTCGATCATATCCGCCTCCCTGTTGATTATGAGGTCCTCGAAAAAGATGACCAGCCATTTACGTATATCGAAAAGGGATTCAGCTATCTCGACAACGCGGTCGCATGGTGCAGGAAGTACGGGATATCCGTGTTGATCGACCTTCACTCCGCGCCCGGATTCAAATTCAGCAACTATGAGAAGAGCACTCTTTTCAGCGACCGTACCCTGCAGGAAAGATATATCAAACTATGGGAAACGATCGCGAAAAGATACAAAAACGAAACCCATATCGCGTTCGATCTTCTGAATGAAATCGTGCTCCCCTCAAGCGACCCGTGGAACAGTCTTGCGACTGAATGTGTAAGCGCAATCCGCGCGATCAGTCCTGACCGTCTCCTTATAATCGGCGGCAATAATTATAATTCTATTTTTGAACTCACGAACATCACGATTCATGATGATCCGAACATTGCGTATACATTTCATTTTTATGAACCGATTCTTTTCACGCACCAGAAAGCGGGATGGATGCCGTATCTTGTTCACTACAACCAGACACTTAACTATCCGGGAGCATTCGATAATCTTGACCGGCTCATCAGCGATGTTGAGAATCAGAAAATCGGAAACATCGCCCAGTTCGATGTGAAACGGTATCTCAGTAAAGATCTCAACCGCGAACTCATGATTGAGGATATTCAGCCTGCCCTTGATTTCATAACAAACACCGGCAGAAAACTTTATTGCGGCGAGTACGGCGTCATTGAATCAGCACCGATGCTCAGCCGCGTCAATTGGACTCGCGACGCGGTACAGCTCTTTGAAAAACACCGCATCGGCCGCGCGTACTGGACATACAAAGGAATGGATTTCGGAATTCTCGATCACAAGGGAAATCTCATCGGCGAAGATATAGTCAAAGCACTTACAGGAAAATAGCTTCGCAGTTCACGGATATTGACATCGGCATCCGAAGAAAAAAATCAGAGCATCGCCAGCAATATCCGTTCAGACTGATTGATCCTTTTCAGACATGCGCGGGCATATTCCTCTGATTCCCTCGGAAATGTATTCCGGTTCTGTCCGCCGTTATAGTATTTGAACGCACGCTGATAATCGCCGTCCGCTTTTCTGAGACAATACGAAAAATGACGGATCCCCCCGAGGATATTCTGCTCCGGATCAAAAACATCCGTCACTTCAAGCTTCTCCGCCGTTTCAGGCATAAGCTGCATATAACCTTTTGCGCCGGCGGAAGATACCGCGTACCGCCGCCACCCCGATTCCTGATCTATAATCGCGCAGATTATCCGGGCAGGAATATGATATCGTTTTCGTCCCTTCTCGATTATATTAAATAGCCGTGTATTCAAATGCGGATACTGATCCTTCAGAATCTCATATCGTCCGAACTCGACTTTTTTCAGCATTTCAGCTTTCTGATATAAACGATACGCCCACATTCCGACCATAGCGATCGCGCCCAGCAACAGTCCGGTGACGCACAACGAGATAAACCATGACATTTTCGATCTGCGTATCTGCCGGTTAACAACCGACAAGATATCAACGTATTCATCCGGGTTATGTTTTACGACAAACATTATCCGACCTCCCTCTCCAGGTTTTTCATCCGGTAATAACTGCGTTACTCACATTTACGGGATCAGCTATGAACTATACATTGAAAAGGTTGTGCTGCTGAAGACATTTCATCGGGGCCGCTTTGCAGTATACCAGATCCGTTGACCATATCAAATAAAAAAATGCAGATCCTGTCCGTAACCGCTTATAGTGAAAATAATACAATTTTGTATAGTTGACTCACCACGACAGCTTATTATTCAGACATGAGTGTGCTTTAAAAAGTTATTGCTAAAACTGACGCGTTCCGGCAGCATCTGGATTATCAATATCCTGGATTCACGGAACAGCATGCATGATGGAAACGAAACTTAAAGTACCCGCAGCTCTCGCCCAGGAATACATCACGACAGTACGGCTGCTCGCGCAAAGCGGAAAGGGTGCGTTTACCCGGTATCTTTACGATCCGCTGCAAAACGCCGGATGGATCAATGACAGCACCGGACAAGGCGCCCGCCGTCAAATGGAACGGATCGACATAGAAGCTAAAGATCCTTCGTTTCTGCATACGATCGCCCCCAAATGTAAACGCGTCATCATGTGCGCCATGGAAGAAAGCCTTCCCGTTCTCGGGGAATCGGTTATTTTCTTTTTCAATAAAATGCAGGTACACACGAAGATTTCATCGAGTCCTGAAGCGGTGCAGTTTATCGATATCCTTCACAATCCGTTCAAATCATTCCAGACGCATACCGCCGAGAAAAGCGGATCACTCTTCAAAGAGGCGATATCCCGGATCGATGACAGAGCTCTGCAATCCGCGCTTGAACCGGTGAAACTTGGGACATCCGCCGACAAGGTGAAACTCGACAGCGAAATCAAACGTCTGTACGACAATATTTTCCTCGCGAGCAAATATAACAATATCCCCAAATGCCGAAGGCTTCTGTCTAATTATATCATCAGGTATTCCGACGACGAGGAATACGCGAAAGACAATGTTGATAAACTTGTTGAAGCTATGAACAAACGAAATCAGGGATTCGCTGACGGGCTGAAAGAAGCCATCGCCATTGAACTGAACTACCGTATAACGCAGGGAGTGCTGAACGGCGATGTCGCAGCCGCAGTCAGGGGTATAAGGAAATACGGATACATCTTCGAGGGCAACTCCGATACGAAATTCTTCTACGAGATAGACAAGCTCGAGCGGATTCTCTATCAGATGATAACGGAAAAGAAAATGTGGGACATACTTAAATAATGGAGGAAGACATGGGAGATGCTCAGCTCAAAATCAGCGAAACGGAACAAGGCGGGTTCACTATTCTTCATCTCGACGGAGATATCGACGCACACACATCTCCTGTTCTCAAAGACGCAATCGATAAAGTTCTGACACGGAAAAAGATCAACATCATTTTCGATTTTGCGAAACTCAATTACATTTCATCCGCCGGTATCGGCATCCTGAACGCGTCTCTCAATACCATCAAGGGACAAAAAGGGAAGATGGGAATCGCCGGCGCGAACAAGACTGTACACGACACGCTTGAAGTGATGTACTTTTCCAGAAAGGTGGGAATTTTCCCGACAATCGGTGAAGCCGTTAAAATTTTATGAGACCTCAATCGTGAATGCTGAAAATAAAATGATCATTCCCGGCCGGCTTGAAGAGCTGTCGGAAGTCAGGTCAAAGATCCAATTATTCACAACGGGATTTTTTGACGAGATCACGGTCAACAGAATTGTACTCTCAGTCGACGAAGCCGTATCGAACATCATCCGGCACGGATACGGCGGCACATGCGGCGACATCACTCTTGAATTAAAGCGCGATCCGCAATCCATATCAATCACATTAACGGACAACGCTCCGCCGTTTAATCCGCTCAGTGTTGAATCACCTGATCCCGAGACACATTTCGACGACGGCAAAAGCGGCGGACTCGGCATTGATTTTTTCCGCCGAATGATGAATGCCCATTACGAGAGAACATCCTCCGGCGAGAACCGCCTCATCCTTTCCAAAGAGATACCACATGAAAACAAGTAACACGGAACAGAAATCATTGCGGCTCAGAATCCTGTACGCGATCGCTCCGGGCATCAGATTCAAACTCGCGTTTTTCACCGGAGTTTTCATATCACTCGTTCTTCTCGCAGTCACTTTTTTCAATTATGTGCATGAAGGAAAGATTCTGGAAGAGGGTCTTGTCCGGGAAACGAAAAATTCCCTGACGCTTATCAATTCCGTGCTGTCCGACATGGAGAACGCGCGCGGCAATATTCTTCTCGTGGAAGACATGCGGCTCCGCATTGAGGAGAAGAAACAGGAACTCAAAAAATACAAGTCAACCATATACAGGAAGGATGACTCCGTAGCGAACTCATTCCGGTCTCTCGGGCAGAAACTCGGAATGAAAGTCAACTACGGATATCACCGCGCGCGCGTGGATTCATATTACAGCGTGTACTTCTCTGAAAAGCAGGTGGATGAGATTGAGAATATGGTTGTGTCGCGGCTCCGCACACGTGACGGCAGTGAAATCAACATGGCTGACTACAAAAATCTTGCGGGCAAAGCCAGAAACCTGTCAACAATTGAACGCACAATCGAGTCAATACAGCTATCTGTCACCGATAATGAGAACAAAATAAATGAACTAAAAAAAAACGGCGGCGCAAACCGTTCGTCTTTTGAAAAAGAAAACAAACGGAACCGTACCGCGCTATATTATCTGACCAAACGCAGATTATACGCCGACAGAATTTTCCGCAATCATCTTAAACGCTACTTCGAACATGAATTCGACCGCATGCGAAGCGCCGGAGTGAACGACGAGAACATCCGGATAGTCTCAGCGGACAGAACAGGAAATACCGTGTATGACACCGGAACGCATATCCGCGATGAACGCCTGAGATTCGGAATACTTCTGTCAAATGCTGCATACCTCAAAGACAAGGGCGGTTTTTTCCTTTCAGTCGGAAATGACTCCGCGAAAAAGAACAAATCGGATTTCAATTACAATACGGGATCACGATCTTTTCACGTACAATATTTTCCCGTGTATCGTAACCCGTCAACATTCCGGCGCATAGAAATCATCCGTACGGAGATCGCCCGTAATCCGTCGCTATGGCGGACATTCATCAAAAACGACATTGAACTGTGCTCCGCGATATCAGACGTGATACAGAAAATGAAAGTGCGGCTCAATGAACTCAGGGAGAAAAAAACTCCGCCGAGTGATGACGCGCAGTACCGCGCACTGTACCGTACGTATAGATCTCTGCTTTCAAGAAAAAAGAAAAATTTCGCGGAATCAAATCCATACAGGTCAGAAGCGATGCTGATTGCGAAATACTACGCCGAAGAAATTCGAAAGGCGAATAAAGAACTGCGCACCGCGGAGCAATCACTCGCGAACGCGGTAAATCCCGGTACTCCCGATACCGGTAATGATGAGTCTTCTTCAAAAGCCGAGTCCGCGCGGATAAGAATTGAATCGCTGAAAGAACGCATTGCGACACTTGACAATGACAGGGCGAAAAGCACGGAGGATATCAGTCTCTCCGAACCGCTCATGGTTCAGGACGCGTTCAGGAATATCAGGGAAGCCGCGTTATACGATCTGGTTGTTCTCCGCGTCGGAAATCAGCCTAATGTATTCAATGACTATCTTGAATCATCACGCGCAAGGTTAGTCGAATCGAAACGGTGGGACACGATCCGCGAATGGATATTTCAGGGACGTTCCGAAACTGATATTCCGGACAATGTTCCCGGGATGAAGAATGTAAAAACTATTGAAAACGGAATTCCTTCATACAGCCGGAGCGAAGCTGAAGAATATATGTGGAAACTTGACAGCACTCCCCTTTTCGCCGACACAGGATTTTTCAGCGTGAAGGCTGACTCCGCGGGACTTCTCAGAGATCTTCTTGGTGAAAGTGTCACCGGATACAACACGGTTATTGTAGATAAAACAGATGGACTGCGCGCGATAACCAAGAACCGGAAAATCATGTTAGCCTGGTCAGGAGGAATTGTACTGATCGCGGTGATTCTCACCTATTTTTTCGCGGGATTCATCGTTAAACGAATACACGGGATTATCAGACAAACACGATTAGCGGCCGCAGGTGATCTGAATACACGTTTTCCGGAAAAGGGAATGGATGAAATTGAGGAAATGGCCGTCTCGCTCAATGAAATGATGAAAGGGCTCAGGGAAAAAGAGGAACTCAAAGGAGAAATATCCGCGGCGGGAGAAATCCAGAGGCAGCTCCTTCCGGAAAAGATTCCCCAAAGCCTTGAAGGAAAATATTCCATCGGCCGATTCTACCGCTCGATGCAGGGAGTGGGAGGAGACTATTACGATTTCATTGAACTTGAATCACAGAAAATACTTTTCTGTATAGGCGATGTATCAAATCACGGAGTTGGACCGGCGATGGTCATGGCGATGACCCGCGCGCATCTGCATGGTATTATCCGCCGCGGCGAGCGGGATCTGATCAACATCACGCGGGAGCTCAATCGTCAGCTTTACACTGAAACACCGCCGCAGATTTTCGTGACTTTCTTTATCGGAATCATCGACGGAGAAACTAATGAGGTGGAATATATTTCAGCCGGACACATGCAGCCGATCATCTACCGGTACCGTACCGAAAAGATTGAAGTCCTTGGCGGAGGAGGATTACCGCTAGGAATGGATGATGACGATTTCTTCAAAGATACAATTACAACCGCAAAAGTACAGCTGAAGCCCGGCGACGTATTTTTTCAATACACCGACGGAACAAACGAAGCCATGAACGATTCACGTGAAATTTTCGGTGAAGAACGTCTTCATAAAGGAATAATCGATTTCGCCAGGAAAAAACCCGACGTCATGATTGAACATATCGCCCAGTCAATTCAGGATTTCTCCGGCAAAAATCTTTTTCTCCCCGGCGGCGTAACCGAACTGAACGACGACATCGCCATGATCGCGCTTAAACGTATCAGGTAAGAATGCGGCGAAAATGTATTAACTCGGGAATTCAATAATCGGATGAGAACATCATCTGCTGCGATGAAATCGGAACTAAACAATGGAGCCCGCAGTTTTATAATGTTTCTCCGTTTCCAACAAAAGCATGCAATATGATATTAAGATTTTCTCATGAAATGGATTCTTTTTGAACAGTGGTAATCAATTGCCATCTACCCGGACATCCTGGTTAGGATATAAAGGAATGAATAAATATATTATCGATTAAGTCAGAAAAAGCATCAATGTATGTACTTAAAAAAATCATACGTTATTGTGTTATGTTGTATTTGAAACTTACAATAAGAGGCAATGATAATATGTAGTTGTTAAAACATTTGGGAATAATATTAATTATCTCATGTACTTGTCAATGCACCGGTCGAAGTAAAATATTCTATTTTGATGATGATAATCGAAAATACTCCTACATATGTGCGAGCGATGGGACAGAAAAAAAAATGATATACTACGGATACTTACAAAATGATTGGGCTCAATACGTTGGGCATTCTTCATATAATGAGTTCACAAAGGGGTATTATTTCTCAATATTAGGAACAAATGAGTATTGGAATAATAAAATAAAAACGCTCAATATTCAATATAAAGATCAAAAAGGTAATGTTATTCCGATCTCTAAAATAGTTTGCCAATATCGAGGTAAAAATGAATATGGGCATGACTCAACAATAGAAAAATCCTTTGATGATATTCAATCAATGATCAATTTTTCCAATGATAAAGAAAAAGAAAAGATATATTTTCTTTTTTCATCAGATATAATTAACGATAAAGATAATATACAAATAGATGTAAATATTGAAATCATTGATATTGATAGATATAAGACACTTTCTTTGAACAAAATACTATCTGTTAACAAAGAAAGGTTAACTGTTTTTGATGATCTCGAAAATGGATTATAACATGTACAGAACTCATGGATTCCATGCACATTAAGGCGAAACACTCCATCCCTCGACAAGGTTAGGGAACCACCTGTCATGCAGTCTCCCTGTAAAAATATCGGGAAAAGCTGCTAAGAACAGGATTAGATCTGACAGAGTCGTGAGAGTGGACAAACAGAATTCAGTTCTTTGAAACCGACAACATAGACAAGATAGATTCCCGTCCCCGTGTGTAAGCAGAGAGTAATCATAAAAACGCGAGGACAGGCTTGTGACCAGTAAAGAAAGTACCAGGACGCGGGAAAGACACTCTTCATTCAGCAGGCTGCACTGCTCATAAAGACACAGGCATCCACCACCGGGGAACGTTCCCCATAAACAAAAAGCCCCAAAATCTTGCGCGGAGCGCACCTCTTCAGGTCGTCTTGCGATAATTCCGCGAAGCGGATTTCGCAAACACGACCGCAGGCACCGCGCCGTTTGAGCGGCGAACGGGGTGTGCAGAGGGGAATTTTCGCCAATTCCCCTCTGCAAAAAGACCTGCCTTTCTCAAAGGCATACACCGCGTTATTACGCGGAAATAATTTTGAAGAAGTGCACGCATCACCATGCAAAAGCCCCACCTGCGCGGTGTACGCGCGATACGTTATATGCCGCGAAGGCGTGAGGGATGGAGCGTAAAACCGCAGGTTTGCAGCGAGAGCCCGACCGAGCGAAAAGATTAGTCACTATCCATTGTGTAAGGGAAAGAGCGCGAGGGCACGCCAAAAGTCAGAAAGATATCCAATCATAGCTAATTTTATTGTAAATAAAACGGCGTTATACGTTTATAAATCTAATAAACCATCAGGATTGATTCGTAGCAGAGAAGTTGACATTCAGATTAATACAACTCAAGGCAGCCCGGATTATACACCTCGGGACGCGTGATTATACAGAACGATTCACCGCAAAAAAATGCGGCGTTAGGCGATGATGATGCGGCTGTGCGCTTCAGCGTATGCGGGCAACGGGTTTTTTGCGCAGAACACGTATCACATTGAAGATAATGCACAGTGTCGACATGTTGACCCTCCTTTTCCGTACAATATTTTTTCACCGCTTCTTCCGGTCATAAGATACTCGGAAGAAAGCGCTTCGATTCCGCGCATCTTCGCATTTTCACGGTTGACGCGCATTGACATCTCAACCGCCGAACTCATAATCGGATCTTCCGATACCATAGATACTACTTTCATTCGATGCATCATGCTGATTCACCTCCCGCAACTGCTGATAATTCATCACTCGTCATCACCGCATCCACGTCGAGCATGATGATAAGATTGTTTTCTATCTGTCCTATTCCCGCTATGAAATCCGTCTGGATCTTCGATGTGAAATGCGGAGTATCCTGAATTGAACTGAGCGGAACTTTCGCCACATCGGACACTGAATCTACGATCATTCCGACAAGACGTTCTCTTACTTCAACAATGATTATCACGGTGAACGCGTCGTATTCCTTTTCCGTCATACGGAATTTGATCCGCATATCAATCACCGGAACCACCGAACCGCGAAGATTAATGACTCCCTTCATAAACGAGACCACGTTCGGCATGTGCGTGATCTGTGTCATGCCAATGATTTCCTGCACACGGGTGACATCAACACCGTATAACTCTTCGCCGATTATAAAAGTCACAAACTGCCGCTCCTCTACCGCAACCGCTTCTCCGGAACTTTTATTGATTGAATGAAGGTCCATAATCTCCTCCTAGTACATCAGCTTTTCAACCACGGAAACAAGCTCCGCTGGCTTAAACGGTTTGATCATCCATCCGCTTGCGCCGGCTTCCTTTCCCTTGCGCAGCATTTCCTCTCCGGTTTCCGTCGTCAGCATAAGTACCGGAGTAAACTTGTCGTCTTTTCTGAATTCACGGGTAAAAGATATTCCGTCCATAATCGGCATATTAATGTCGCAGATGCATAACCGGATATCGCCGCCCGTTTTCCGTATTTCCCGTATATCGTCAAGTGCGGTTGCCCCGTTTTCTGACTGCTTGATCTGACAACCGAACTTTTTCAGCGCATATTCAATACTCGTACGAAGAGTGTTTGAGTCATCTATTACCATAATATAATTCATTCGTCTCCTCCCCACTTGACCGCACCGCACAACGCCAGCTGATGCTTGACCCGTGAAGCTGTCCCCGAAAGTCTTACGGCAATGCCGCGTCTTTTTCCTTCTTTCTGGACAGCTATCGCGAACTGACCGACCGACATATCAATTCGTTTGAGAGCCGACATATCAAGCGTCAGATCCTCTCCGGCTTCAAACAGCTTCATCACGTCTTCTTTGGCTTTTGAAATCGTCCTCACTCCGAGTTTTTCATCGCATTTGTACTTAACCACAGATCACCTCCTCGAAATGTCGCTTAACAATCCGTGAATATCCACGATGAGAGCGACAGTTCCGTCTCCCATTATAGCCGCTCCCGACACCGACCGATCTTTCGTAATATAATTATCCAGTGATTTTATGACTACCTGCTGCTGCCCGATAAGATCATCCACCATCAACGCCAGTTTTGTGCCGGTAGATTCCACTATAATGAGAAGAGCGTCCCAGGGATTTACATACTCACCCTTAATCCCGTAGAATCCGTACATCCGTACGAGAGACACATACTCTCCGCGAACATGGACTACCTCGCCCTGTCCTTCTACGGTACGCACTTCCTCTTTCTTCGGCTTTATCGATTCTACAATTGAAAGCAGCGGTATTATATACACTGACATTCCCACCCGGCAGAGCATTCCCTCGATTATCGCCATTGTAAGCGGAAGCTTTATTCTGACTGTCATTCCGCTTCCTTTTTCTGACAGCATATCGATTGTTCCGCGAAGTGCGGAGATATTGCTTTTCACCACATCCATTCCGACGCCGCGTCCCGAAAGTTCGCCGACGTTATCCGCCGTTGAAAATCCCGGCATGAAAATCATCGACGACAGTCTGTCGTACGATGCGTCTTCTCCGCTTTTCAGAAGTCCCCGCGCTACGGCCTTCTCCCGTATCCGTTCAATATTGAGACCCCGGCCGTCATCCGACACCTCTATATACACATTCCCTTCCTGATGATACGCATTCAGTGTTATCACCGCTTCAGGATTCTTCCCCGCTTTCGTCCGTTCCTCTACAGATTCAATTCCGTGATCGATTGAATTCCGGATCATGTGTTTGAGCGGATCTGATATTTTTTCAATAACTGTCTTATCGAGTTCAGTTTCCGCTCCCATGATCTCAAGACGGATTTCTTTTCCCACCTGCCTCGACATGTCGCGGACAAATCTGCGGAATTGCGCGAATGTCGGCCCCACCTGAATCATCCTGATTGACATGATCTGTTCCTGAAACTCGCGCGTTGTCCGATCAAGGCCATATAACGCGTTTTTCAGTCCCTGTCCGCGCTCATCATTTATCTCTTCAGCAAAACGCGATAACCCCGACTGTCCGATCACTATTTCACCGAGCAGATTCATTATATTGTCCAGTTTGACCGTATCAACACGCACGGTTGTTGACTCAATTTTTTTCCTCACCTCATCCTGGGTGGATAGCGCTTCCGTAAGTTCTTTCGATGTCGCAAGGCCTTTCTTGACAATCAGTTCCCCGACCTTTACGTTATTCGAAGTCTGATCAGTGAGAACTTCATCCAGCTCTTTCTCGGTGAGAATCCCCCGCTTAACGAGAATATCTCCGACTTTTTCAGGACCTTGTTTGGGATTTTTTCGAGTATATCCCGCGGTAATGTCATCTATCTTAATATCGTTATCATCTTTAACAAACAGAAAGACCGATTCCACTTCTGACAGTGATTTCTCTGTTCCTATCACAATAACCCAGTTGAGGTAACAACGTTCCGGATTAATCACAGACAGAGCGGTAACTTTATTTTTTCTCGCGACGAACTCACAACACTCGCCGCAGTTCAGAAGATCCTCAATTATCATCAGAGGATCAATCCCGAACATGAAAATATCCTCACGGAATGTGATCATAATCCGGAAGTACTTCTTTTTGATTCCTCCAGCGGTACAATCAACAGCAACAGGTTCAGGAGATAAGTCCATCGTCTTGAGTTTTTCCATAAGTATCGCTTTTCGATCTATGTTCTCTCCATCACCGAAAAGCGATTCTTTGACCCAGTCAAGGCTCAGAAGAAGCATGTCAATCAACGCGGGTGATATTTTCTCATTTCCGGAGCGGACTTTATCGAGACGTGATTCCACAGAATGAGTGAACTCGGAAACAGAATCAAACCCGGCGATTCCCGAACTGCCTTTCAGCGTATGGAACGCCCGGAAAAGGCGATTTACCACATCGGGTTCGACCCCCTCTTCGAGAGCAATAAGGTCAACCTCCAGATTCTGAAGTATCTCGCGGGCTTCTTCGCGGAATACTTCTACGATTGTTGCTTCACCCATATCAGAACCCCGCTTTTAGAACTGTTCAAATCCGTCTTTTGACAATATCGTATCAATCTCGTTCTGATTACGAGGTACAGCTCCCTGAACTGAAATGTCTTTCCGCTCGGCATCATGTTCAATTTTTGTCGGTGAAGGCTTCGCCTGTGTTGCCGTCAGCGATGCTGATCGTTTGGTCATCATTTTATCAGCCGCACGGAGGTGAATTTCTTTATGCCTGATAGCGGCAGTCTCATCTACGAGAGCATTACGGATCTTGAATTTTTCCATCGTCGCAAGAAGTTCCTGTGCCTGATTCGACATCTCTTCCGACGCACTCGCTGTTTCTTCCACAAGACCAGCATTCTGCTGTGTCATTGAATCCAGTTCACTTATCGCAACATTTATCTGCTGCGCGCCCTGTTTCTGTTCTTCACTGGCCGCATTGATCTCACTCACAAGACGACCTACATTCTTGACCGATTCAATGATCTCCTTGAGCGCTTCACCGCTCTTGTTCGACAGAGATGTTCCTTTATCAACTTTGACTATTGTACTTTTTATCAGTTCTCCGATTTCCTTGGCCGCTGATCCAGACCGTTGCGCCAGATTCCGTACCTCACCCGCGACAACCGCAAACCCGCGCCCTTGCTCTCCCGCACGCGCAGCTTCAACCGCCGCGTTAAGCGCCAACAGATTTGTCTGGAAGCTTATCTCATTAATTACCGATATGATTGATTCTATTTTCTTGGACGCGTCATTAATTTCATTGATGGCATTCACCGCCTCATATACGACACGGCCTCCTTCTTCTGCCAGTATAGTCGTTTTATTGGACAAATCATTCGCGCTTCTCGCATTATCGGCATTGGCTCCGATCGATGCGGTTGTTTCTTCAATTGTTGACGCGACTTCTTCAAGTGAAGACGCCTGTTCTGTCGTGCGTTGTGAAAGATTCTCATTTCCCGCCGAAATCTCACGGATAGCCTGGGTCAGATTCTGGGAACCCACAACAATATCTGATACCATTTTCTCAAGATCATCCGCCGCGAGGTTCAGCGCTTTTCCCAGACGACCCAGCTCGTCTTTCTGATCAAGATCTATTCGTCCCGTAAAATCTCCCGCGGCTATCTTTTGCGCGAACGCTAGACCTTTTGATATCGGGCCCTTTATTGAAACTGAAATGAGAATTCCGAGAAAAAGCGCAAAAACGACAGCTCCCGCTATTACTCCGATCATCACCATCGTACCTTGTTTCGCAAGTTTTTCATTTGCGATTGAGGTTTCTTTTGCGAATTCGATATTTCTTGACAGCACATCATTTACGGCTTTTTCAATACGCGCGAGAATTTCCAACGTTCTTGGAGCAACCATCTTTATATCTACTTCTTTCTTCTTATTGTCAATCGAGAGGTCAGCGATTTCATATACAATTCCCACGAGATCATCATACGCGGAGGATAACTCTTTATGCATCGCGATCCCCTCATCTGTTGACGTGGTTTCGCGATACAGAGCTAACTCCTTTTTAACTTCTCCTTCAAGTACCTTTATCCCCTCTTTACTTTTGCGCATGACAGCCGTATCATTAGTTCGCAGAATATCACGGAGATATACGCGCTGTTTCTGATACATAGTAGCGATTGATCCCGCATATTGCACAGACAAGGTTGCTTTTTTATAAAGATCCATGTCCGCCTTTGCGATATTGTTAAGATTACTTATCCCCACTACTCCGACTAACGCAGCCAGTATTGCTACAAAAATAAACCCCGCAAGGAGCCGAACCAGAACTGACAAATTGTTAAACCATTTCATGTTATTCCTCCCTGCATTTTTGGAATTGATCGAAATCGTTTATATGAAACATCACATCTATCTCCTTCTGACCATAACGAACTCCGCCTTGGGAACACATTCGTTATGCGTTATTGGACAAATACTGCTGCCGGAATCCGTCTTTTGAATTGTACCACAGTGTCTCAGTCCGCTTTGTCGCCATTTCATCTTTTTTCCCGGAACGAATCCAACTTATCGTGATAATGACAGCAGCATCTATATACGGATCAAAGACGTACGCAACGGGCACACGCATCTACCGCACGCTCATCAAACAGAAAACCGCGACCGGCATACAGTTCCGCCATCGCCCACTCATGATCAACCGGGGTACGATACGGTCTTTGCGAACGCATCGCTATATACGTATCAGCAACAGCCAGAATCCTGGCTTCGATCATTATCTCGTCGTTTTTCAATCCATACGGATACCCGCTTCCGTTCAGACGTTCATGATGCTGAAGCACCGTTGCCGCCACCGGCCATGGAAATTTTACATGCCTGATTATCTCGTATCCCATGCGAGGATGAGAGCGTATAACTTCCCATTCCTCTTCACTCAGCATTTCACTTTTGGTAAGAATATCCATCGGAACGGATAAATTTCCGGAGTCATGAATGAGTGATGCGATCCGTATTCCTTCACATGTAAACGATGACAGCTCCATCTGATCGGCGATCATTCCCGCAAGATCCGACACTGCCTGTTCATGTGCGGCAATCAGCGGGTCTCTGGACATCATTGTCTTCATCAGAGCTTCCACAAAACTGTTATACGTTTTTTGCGTTTCACACCGGGGCATGGTTTCCACCTTGCTTTTGAAATAGGGAATAACGTGAAAAAGAGCGAGGAATCCACCCTTCGCCCTCTTTATTTCGATTGCGAGTTCTTTCATCTTATTCCGATAATCAATAAGCGCGCAGTCGTAGATATTAATTGTGTGTTCGCGATAGAACCGGAAGGAGGATACAATGCTTTCGGTGATATCACCCTGCCCTTTCGTATCAAGAAACTCAGTCCATCTTTTCCCGTTGATATCATTGATCTCATATCCTGATACCGCGGAAAAAAGCTGATTGGTTCTCATGATATATCCATCATTGCCTACAAATAACGACGGACAGCTTGTCTCATCAACGAGCGCCATCGCTGTCTGACAAGGATATGCGCTTGAAGAAAGCGTCTGAATACATTGTGCGATGTTCATAGTCATGATACTCCGAGTGAAGGCTGATGCCACACTATCAATCCGGCCGGTTTTTCTCCATAGGTGATTCGTATCTGCGATGATAGGAGTTAGGCGCTTTTCAACGTAGGGGTTATTCCTATTTATAACGGGACATAAATGATGAGACGTAAAACCGGGTTAATGAGGAGGGAGTAACGACTATACAGTGACCGGACTATCACTGTACGCTTTGATTCAGCCACTTGACCGCGTGCATTACAAGCTCACTTGCGCTGGCGATATTCAGCTTTTCTTTTATATGTTCGCGATGAGCTTCAACAGTCTTGGAACTCACACCAAGACGCTTCGCGATCTCTCTTGTCGGAGATCCTTCTCCAATCATCTGAAATATTTCAATTTCACGGTCCGACAGGCACTCTTCCGGGAGAATTCCCTTATCAATGGGATGACGAGCTATACGGCCGAGAAGTTTCCGCTTCATTGCCTCACTCAGATATACTTCGCCGCGTGAAACAGTTCTGATCGCCCCTATCACCTCATCCGATGCCGCATGTTTCATCACATAGCCAAGTGCGCCTGATTTCAGGGACCGCTCCGCATATACATTCTCATCATGCATTGACAACACAAGTGCCCGCATTGCGGGGAACCTGCTCCGGATGGTTTTCACCAGATCAATGCCATTCATTTCTTTCAGAGATATATCGACAGTCACTACATCCGCGTTTACAACAGCCAGTTCCCTGATCGCACGGGACGGATCAATCGAAGATCCGCATATTTCAATGTCGTCCTCAAGTTCAATCAATTTTTTCAATCCTTCAAGAATAAGGGCATGATCGTCGATAAGATATACTTTGATCGTATTTTTTTTCATTTGCTCCTGCCGCAATAACTTAAATTCATTCTGCACTGCATCGACGTCCACCCCTTCTCACGCGTTAAAGACATAAATCCGCCGAAGAGCCGCGCACGATAATCCATCGTCCGTAATCCGATTCCCCGTGAATGATTGTCCTCTTCAAACAACCCGTTATCCCTAACCTCAAGCAACAGATAAATATCTTCCGATCTCAAATCTATCAGGATCTGATCTCCGCCGCCATGGCGCACCGAATTATTCACTGCCTCAAGACATACGTAATAAAGATGCTGCGCCACCGCATCATTACGTATCGACACTTCCGTGTCAGATGTAAACACGCACGATATACCGGCGATCTTTCCCGTATTATCCGCAAGTTCCTGCAACCCGTCGACAAGACCTTTCTCCCCCGGTTCAATCAGAGTAAGCCCGCGCGCCAGATTTCTGGTTACTTCAATCGCGGACCGGACCTTTTTCTCGATGTCATCAAGTTGCGGCGACATCGATGCCGGATTCTTTTCAGCTCCTTTACGGGCCGAACGTACAAGAAGTGCGATTCCGGTCAGCATTTGTCCGAGCGAATCATGAAGATCTCGGCCGATACGCCGACGGCGTTCATCACCGATTTCAAGAACCTGACGCTGTAAATCCTTGCGTTCCCGTATATCACGGACAATGTTGACTAGCAGGTTTTCGTCACCTATGGTAATCGATCGCATACTGACTTCAACAGGAATCACCGATCCATTTTTCGCTTTATGCGCCGTTTCAAATAGCAAATCAGATGTGTTCCGGTTGCTGATCTGGGAACGTACGCTCTCTTCCATTCCGGACACATGTATATCTTCAATCCGCATGGTCGCAAATTCTTCAAGTGAGTAACCATACATTGAAATCGCAGCGTCATTCGCCTCAATGATGCGTCCGCTCTCCTTTTCAATGAATAAAATCACGTCACGGGAATTTTCAGCGAGCAAATTGTAAAGATACTTCCATCGTTCCGCGAGAACTTCTTCCGTAACATCTCTTATCGTCCATATCATGCTCTCGAAATTTCCGCCGATCATGAGAGGAATCATCTGACCGGCTCGATATTCCTCCGCACCGTGCCTCCCGTTGACACGCACCCGCTCATATGATACCGGAAGATGATTTATTCGCGCATCGTTATACGCCATATTGATAACGCCAGCTTCACCTGACGGAAAAACATCGGGAACCGGCGCTCCGATGAATTCCTCAATCTTCTGCCCGGTAACGTCCGCCACTGCGGTATTCGCATACGACACAAGGCCTTTCATGTCGATCACAAGGATCCCTTCTGTAATGTTCTCGAGAATCTTTTCATAAAAATCGTGTAATCCGCGGACAGACCGCTCAGCCACTTCCCTCTCATGCTTTGTCCGCATGGTAAGAATGCCCTGAGAGATCACCGAAGATATGTTCCGCAGATAGTGCATCATTGATTCATCAAAATAGTTCAGCTTTGTCGAATAGATACAGATGACACCTACCGACCCCTGACCTGAGACAAGCGGCTCCGCAGCCACCGATTTGAATCCGTGTGACCGCACCGCATCCCGCCATCCGTTATACGAATCATCAGTATCGATATCATTAACCACCGCGCCTTTCAATTCACGTATAGCTCTACCCGCGGGTGAATTACCGAGTTCACTGTCATCCCACCGGATATCAACATCATTAAGATACGCAGTATGATTACCAGCGGTGGCTACCGCCAGAATCTTCTTTGTGGCGCCTTTATCGGTATATCCAATCCACGCAAACGACGCACCTGAATACGCAACGACGCGGTCGCAGGCTTTTTTCAGAAACCTCATTTCATTCTGGGATTCAAGCATCGCGATTCTGAGATCACTCATTGTAACGAGGATTCTATTCGCGCGCGCAAGCTCCTTTTCACGCTTCATCAGTTCCATCTCAAGAGAATGACGCATCAGCACCGTCTGTATCATCGCGAAAAGCTCGCGTGTTTCAAACGGTTTGATAATGAAACCGTAAGGTGACGCGCTCATTGCGCGCATAACCGTCATATCGTCTGTCTGTGATGTCGCGAATATTACAGGAATGGCGAAACGCGAACGGATGGTCTCAGCGACATGTATCCCATCGACCTCTCCGTCAAGAAGGATATCCATCAGCACCAGGTCAGGAGAGTTTTTCTCGATCATTTCGATCGCGGCTTCACCGGTTGAAACCGCGCCCGTCACGTCGTAGCCGAGGCCGCACAGAGTCTCCCGCAAATCCATTGCGGTAATTACTTCATCTTCAACAATAAGGATACCGGGCATCAGTCCCTCGAGAGATACACCGGACGATCCCGCTGAATGGATCATCCCGCGCTGTTCATTATTCATTCTTTACGATGATCGTTATTATTGCATGTGAAACCGCATAAGTCAATGACAAACCATAACTGCCCTGTCGGGCTATCAATAAAGAAGCATTCTCTGAATAGGCAGGGCACTTTACTATACCTCGCGCGTTACACGTATACCATCAATCCGGTTCCACCAGAACCTGAATTTCGGTTATATAGTTTTTCGGATTTCCTCGCAAAAACATACCGGGACCTTTAATATATATCTCCCGTGTCGGTAGTTTCGTCTTCAGTTTGTGACTTTCGCTGTACGCGAACACCTTTTCATAACTCTTTCCCAGAGTCTCATACGATCCCTGATGAAGGATGGTAATCGAACGGCCGCCTTTCAATACACGGCACTCTATATCCAGACCGGCAATCCGCCGCGACAATTGGTACCCACCCTCTATCTGCGCGTTCTTTTCACAATACTCCCCGTCATAATAAAGCGCCATTGCGGGTCCGGCAATCGAACGTCCTGATGCGCGACCGACCTTTGAAAACGCTTTTCCAATTTCATCATATTGCCCGGTGTAGCGATATCCCGCAAAAATCATATCATCAAGATACTTCTCCAGAACATCAGTCTGCATTTCATCGCTCATTGTTTCCCTCCGTTTGATCGAATCAATCGTCGCAGAAAGAGAATCCCGCATCCGTCGGTATTCTTTCGCCTTATCATCAAGTACCTTCATCTGACGTTCAAGAAACTCCACAATCTCCGCATCCTCGCAGTGAGATGAAAGAATGTCCCGGATCTCGCTGACAGTGAACTCCATCTCCCTCAGCTTGACAATCGCGGCAACCCGCTCAACCGACGAATGCCGGTAGTATCTATATCCGCTTTCAGCGTCAATATAGTCGGGAATGACTATCCCTTCTTCATGATAGCGCCTCAGCGTTTTCACGGAAACCCGGGTAATCAGGGAAAATTCTCCAATTGAATACATATTACAATCCGCCTATTTCTCATTCCGCCTTGACAGATAATCCCGAACCTCGTCTTTTGTCACATAACGTAGCTGATCAGCATCGGGAGCCGAATACATCCCGGTCGAATATACAGGACTGTCTCCTTCCGGACGAACCTTTCGGCTTGAAACGAGGAAATCATTGCGCTCGCGGGTGGAACCGAATATTCTGAACCTGTGATCCCCGTTCGGATAAATAAACTCCCAAACGGCGCACGCTCCGCCGGAAATCACTTCGGCGACCCGGAGATAAAGCAGAGACTCCTCCATGGAACCGAACGGCATGAAGCATCGCGCTCGCCTTGTTCCCCTGACATCCGCACAGATCATTCTTCCGCATGTTCCGCATATGTATTGCCTGTGACCGGAGAGGCAGTCCTCCGCGCCCCGAAGCGGGGTTGCGGTACTATTGTCCGCATAACATTCAACACACGCAGTACCGCCGTGCGATTTTTTTGACATCTGGTCGTACCCCTTTTAAACTCAACCTGTTCTTTTACTATCAAATCCACTTATCATCTGTTATCAATGTCATCACCGTCATTCATCATTTTCTCGAAAGAAGGATCACCCAGCATTTTGATCAACTCTGGATGAGATTTGACACAATGCTGCTGGAAGGGAAGGAATGCCGCAAAAAAAACAGCTCCGATAACAATCCCACGTACCGCACGCCGGTCTTTCGCTAAATACAATATCAAGAGGATATATACGACCGCAATAGTCATAAAGATATGTCCTATCTGCGCATATATCGATGTCCCGCTCCAACCGAAGACAAACATACCGCTGACACCGAAAAAGCACAGAAACGGAAGAGACGCCGCCATCACACTGTTCCTTTTCAAAATGAATCCGATTATAAATATCAGAACCGACGGCGTGCAGGCATTGAAGCATATCCATGCGTACAGAGGAAAATGCGCGGTAACAAGGAAATAGAATGCCGCATTCAGAATGCACACTCCGTTAATAATAACGATTCCCCATCCGATTATTCTGGAATGTGTCATAAACCATTTTTTCATTATAATTACCTCCGATTTATACAGTGAAGCACTTCACTGTTATACAAAGGTAAACTCTCCCGTACGGGGAGAGTCAAACACGGATTACTGTTGAATATATAAAAGCTCATACATGACTTTGCCGACAGGAAAACCTTCACCCCTTGAATCTGAGAGTAAATACGGTCTCTTTACCAGGGGAGCTGAAACACTCAATCCTTCCGCCGAACTTTTGTGTAACCAGATTGTACACAATATTGAGTCCGAGTCCGCTTCCTCCGTTGCCGCGTTTGGTCGTGAAGAAAGGATTGAATATCTTCCCGATGTTTTCTTCGCTTATACCGACTCCGTTATCAGAATACCGTATGACCACATCATCCCCGTCCCTGCCCGCTTCAATAATGATACTACCACCTTTATCCGGATCAGGAAACGCATGAAGAAGAGAATTCATAATGAAATTGGTTACAATCTGCCAGATATCCCCCGGATAACTGTCTATCTCAAGATACGCATCGCATTTTATTTCAATATGGTGGCGGGTTCGCTTTATCCGTGGTCGTATCGAAAGAACAACATCATGCAAATATGAACTGAGATTAAAAACACGCCGGTCATCGCACGTACGGTCAACGGAAATCTTTTTGAAACTCTGAACCAGCTCCGAAGCACGTCCGAGATTCGAAAGCGTCAAATCCATAGCTTCTTTCATCGATGACAGAAACGCGACAAGTTCGGTCTTCGTGACCGTACCATCATTGACATGTTCGGCAATGACACTCGCGGATCTTTCTATGAATGACGAGGCGGTAATTGCCGTTCCCACCGGTGTGTTTATCTCATGCGATATACCCGCGACCAGCTCTCCGAGTGCCGCCATTTTCTCCGCATCAATCAGCTGTTGCGTCCGTTCCGTGACTGTCGTTTCGAGATTACGGCTGTGTTTTTCAATTGTATCGGCCATTTCGTTGAAATGCAGCGCGAGTTCACCAATTTCATTTTCAGCAAGAACAGGAGAGCGGACCGAGAAGTTCTTCCTGCTGAATTCTCTAACCACATGAGACAGCGCGACAACGGGAGTAATCACTTTCCGCTGGATACTGCGCTGTAGAAAAATAAAAAGGGAAATACCCACAATAAAAAAAGGAATGATCACCCAGAGAATATCATCCCATATTTTCTGATTGATCGCGGCATCGGTGAAATAAATATCAACAAATCCGTTATCTTCGCCGTTCATATGGAACATCGCACGATCAACACGGGAACGCCTTGCAAAAACTGTTCCGGTATATCTGTTGTCGTTATATGAAAATATATTGCTTCCTTTTCTGTAGTAGCCGAACATCAGAGTTCCTGTGCGACCGTAAAAAGCGAACCCCAGCATATCCGGATCACGAAGTTCAAGATCAACGAGTGCGTCAACCATCGGCTGATCAAGATTCCAGATGGGAAGAGCGAACGTATTCGTCACACGATAGCGGACCGATTCGCTCTTTTCAAGCATATACCGTTTACCGTTATACTTCCCTGCGACAACGACCGCAAGCGTGATTATGCACATGATGCACGCGCTTCCGATAAGTCCGCGGCGGAGAACAGTATATGTCAGCGATGACTCTTCAAATCGGGTGCGGATCCTCTTCCTGATCCTCGCTCCGATTCTTATAATCGGTTCACATCTGTTTTTCACGGCAAAATCAGTTCTGACAGCTGATCCCACAAATCCTCCGGATCCGGCGCGTTGAATAATCCGTTATATTTTCCCGTACCGCATATCGTTGATGCGTAAACATTTTGAACGTATACCCTACACCTTTCCGGTCGATCACTCTTCTTCTTCCGTTGACTCAAATTTATAATCCACGGTGTTTACAACTTTGTCATCCGGATCGTCCCGGCTCACCGTATTTGTTTTTACCTGATCAGAGTCCTGGAAAATCTGGATTACAATACTTGAAGTACTTGTGCTCACGGCGTTCGCGGTTATTGAAATTGATGTGGGCAATTCGAATGTCACTTCATAAATATAATAAGACGTACCGCCTGAAGACTCATCCTGTTTGAATGCGACCATCTTATCGCCGTCAATAGTATATACACCCTCGAATCCCGCACCATATGAAAACACAACAAACTTGCAGGATCCTTTTTCTTCCTCATCTGCGAGCTTACATCCTGAAAAGGAAACAAACACTATCATTACCATTATTATGGCGTATTTCAATCTCATCCCGGAAACCCCTGTTTTATGGTTTAATACACGTACCCGACGTTTAAACATGTGACAACCGGGCTGTCAATACAATATGAACCGCGCCGGACTTGATATCTCCGCCCTTTGATTTGAATTGACACCCGTCATCCGAGCCTTTTACACTATTTCTCAGAGAGGAACGATGCCTGAACTTCACATGAAAGACTATACAGTCCTTGAAGCTTTTTCCCGGGACGAATGCCCGCTCTGCCATCTCCTTTATCAGTTCAAGCACAGTTATTACACATCGATGTTTCACGAAAGCATTGCTGATGATGATTATATACGAGAGATGATATCATCAAATGGATTCTGCCATGATCACGCGAAGGAAATCATCGAATACAACCGAGGCCTGCCCACCGCGTTCGCATACCGTTATCTTTTCATCAAAGCCCAAAGCACGCTTAAAAAGGATCATTCCGCGTTCAGGAAGATGAAGGTCAGCTGTGTCGTCTGCTCCGCTATTGAAACGAAAAAGATCCATTTTATTGATATTCTGAAAAGACTCATGGTGAACGATGCGGACACGCTCAAGATCAGGCTTCTCGCGTCAAAAGGATTCTGTGTGCCTCATCTGCGGGAATTACTCGTGAAATTCGGTAAAACTCCGAAGTGGTTCACCGAATTTCACGAAAAGCGTTATGCGGAAATAATCGAGGCGCTTGACCGTTATATCGATTTCGAAAATTTCTCACTCGGAGAAAACCGCCCTGATCTTTCAAGGGAAGAACAGCTTTTCTGGCGGGATGCCGTGCGTTTTATGACGGGATTCACCCGCGAATAAATCATATACATAGAGTTGATCCCTGACAGTACGCCCGTAACAGCCGTGCCGTCCGGCGGAGAACCGGCGGTAAGCTTTTAACCAATCCGTTTAAGCGAACGCTTCGTCCTCTTCCATCGCATCCTTCAACATCTTTACGAGTGTTACCTTGTTGCCGGTATCATTGTAACGGATTTTATCAAACACACCAAGTGCCATGGTAATGCCCCGGCCATGCGCCAGTTCCTGCGCGTTTACTTCTGCATTCACCCGGGAAAGAATCTTCTGATAATCAAAGCCGTTTCCCTCATCCTCAATCACATAAATCACACGATCCGGAGAAAGTGAAAATTTAATCGTCACTTTCTTATCACGGAAACGCGGATCACGTTGACGCTCGGTGATATAATCAATGTAATTGAGGTTCATCGTCGCATCGGTTTTGTCCTCAAACGAAATATTGAGATTACCGTGCTCAATGGCATTGATGATTATCTCTCGAAGTCCTATACGAAGAGTGGTGATTTCATGCTGGTCCATATACTTGTGCAGATTCGCGACAAGACGCTTACTGATATCTTCCGCGGTAACGAGAAGATTACCTATTACATATTTCTGCGATTCCGATTCCAGATACCGCATGAGTTTGTTCGTCGGAAGCGCGGATGCCTTGACGATAATCTCTCCTTCACCCTCTTCCGTATTAACGAACTCGAACCGGAGCTGATACTCTTTGGGCTCCGATCCGTCACCGACTAACGACGCATTCATTGAAAGCGGAGCCTTTGTCCGGTTGAATTCATCCAGCTTGTCGCGGATCACCTGCAACTCCACATCGTTTGAAGCTTCGCCGATATACAGAATATCCGTGAATCTTTTTGAGACAAGTTCGTCAACATCATAGTGAAGTTCTTTCTGAGCGGCGCGGTTAGCGGAAATAAACCGGCAATCTCCGTCCAGCGTGAAGATAAGATCGTTTGTACCCTCGACAAGAACCCTGTATTTCTTCTCCGATATCGATATGAGACGATGCGCGTTCTCAACTTCTTTCGCGACATTCACATAATGCTCAACAAGTCCCGCGATAACCGACAGACCGAATATCGTAATCCCAAGACTGAACCGCGAAAAATACTCGTGCGGAAAGAAATCATAATTCACCCCGAGGTACACAAACCCGGTATCAACCGCACCGCCCACAATCGCGATAAACATCCCCACAAGAGGATAAATGAGATATGAAGTATTCTTCTGTTTTCGTATCGTTAGGGCGATGATGAAAAAGCCGTAACAGCTGTATATTGTCAACAAACCATCTCTTAGAAAATAGAGCGGCCCTTCCATCCCTCTGCCATAGTCAGCCTGATAGGTCAGCCATGTCGATTTATGAACAACCGATGATATAAACAGATCGGGTCGGATAAAAATCGCGGTAATACATACGACAGCATACGTTAATCCGATGATGGAAAGCGTATTATTGATTTTCCGCCATTTCCCACGGAGATCAAGCATATGCCCGAGGATATAAGGAAGACAAAAAACAAAAACCACTCCGGAGAGCTGTTCACTTTGATGAAAATGTATTGAAAGCTGCCAGTTCTGCGACAATCCTCCGACCGCGAGGATAAGCATTTCACTCCCCACGAATCCAAGCGCACAAAAACAGATCAGACCCATCGTTGCGTATAGTTTTGACCTGTAACGGATTGCGAGATATACTGAAATAAGTACGCCAATGATAAGCATTCCCGTACACACCGATGGAATGAGAAGCTGTACCAGCGAAATTGGACGCTCGAAATTATGCATACCGCCACCTACCTGACCATGATTCCCCACATGAAGCCCGACCAGTCCGTTACATTCCGATAACCGGCCGCCATATCCATCTTTTTATTTTGCAGATAATCGCTATAATACAATTGTCCGTGCACAATATCAATTCTTTTTCGAGTCGGCTTGTCCTTTTACCATTGACAGAGAGGGAATATCCGTTTTTCTGTTCCTGCATTATCAGGGAAACTGAACTATAGATGTATTTTAAAATAAAAAACAATCCATACGCGGTAATCGTCCTTTCTGAAATTTACGGAATCACCTCATCCGTCCGGCTTTCCTGTGACATGTTTCATTCAGCGGGTTTTGACGTTATCGCGCCGGATTATTTTCATCTGCCCAGAACGTATTCAGCAGCGGAACAGGACCCGGCATATCGCGCATTCACCGCATTCGGATTCGACCGCGCGGCGGAGGAAGTCAGAAATCTCGCCGCGAAAATCCGGCCCCATTACGAGAAAGTATTCATAACGGGCTTCAGTGCCGGAGCTACGACCGCGTGGATCTGCGCCTCTGACCGTTCTCACTGCGACGGGATTACCGCAATTTACGGTTCACGCATACGCAATTATACCTCACTGAAACCCGAAGTTCCTTCACTTGTTATTTTCCCCGATTCGGAGGCGTCATTCTGCGTGCGGGATCTTTCCCGCTCGCTGTCATCCGCTCTCGTCACCACAAGAATATATGAAGGAAAACACGGCTTTGCCGACCCCCGATCCGAATTATATAATGAGAACTCCAGTCACAAAGCCCACCATGAAGCGGTTGAATTTTTCCGCAAATATTCATAATCGCGTATTGATCCATACATTCTTCATTTCAGACATACACGTTATTCAGACAATTGGGTACAGGCGGTCTCTCCGATAAAAAACGCATCTCACCAGATTAAACAACTAGTCTCTTTTATATCAGAAATCGCGTATGCATTTTAATCAACATTCGCGTTGATTAAAACTTTAAATTTTTTTCTGGATTCTTTCTGACCGGCATGATTTACTACCGTAACACAGTTTACGGAGAAAAGCCATGGCCAAAGTTATTATGGTAGTAGATGATTCCACTTCGATCCGCCAATCACTGCGGTTTATATTGGAACAAAACGGATACGAGGTTTCTGATGCGCCTAACGGAAGCGAAGCGCTAGCCGCGCTCAAGCCCGAAACCCAGCTTATCATGACGGATATAAACATGCCGGTTATGAACGGAATCGATTTCATCAAGGCGGTGCGGGGGCGTACTGACGCGTTGAAAACCGTACCCATCCTCGTTCTCACCACGGAAACCCAGGATGATCTGCGCCTTAAAGGCAAAGAAGCCGGTGCGACAGGCTGGATTGTGAAACCATTCACCGCGGACGAACTCGTAGCCGTTATTAAAAAAGTCATAGGAGCGTAGACGATGACAAAAATCGCGTGTACGCACAGCGCCGGTGAGACGACGCTTAAAATCACCGGAAGGGTTGACACGTCCCAGTCAATGAAAGTCAGGGACTATCTGACGAAAATTCTTTCGGACAAATTCACTCTGTGCCGGATGGATCTTTCCGGCCTGACAGAAACGGACATTTCATTCATTCAACTCGTTATCTCATTCAGAAAATCCGTTCTTGAATCAGAAAGACAATTCTCTCTGGAGAGCGTTGCTCCCTCAAAAGTTTTCATATCACAGGCGGCGGCGCTCGGAATCGACATGGATTATTTCTCAAGGCAAGGTGACTGACGTGGGATTCGATGTTCATGCAAATCTTTTTGTCGAAGAATCTCTGGAGATTCTGGAGAAAATGGAAGCACCGCTCATGGTTCTTGCCGAAAATCCGGAACACCAGGATCTTATCAATGAAGTATTCCGCGCGCTGCATACGATCAAGGGATCGGGCAGTATGTTCGGATTCAACGACATCGCGCAATTCGTTCATAATCTTGAAACCGCCTATGACGACATACGTCAGGGGAACACGCGTATTTCCAGGGAAATAATCGAATTGACGCTTACCGCAAAAGACAGAATCCACAGAATGCTGTTGAAAAACGATAATGCGGAGGAGAAAGCTCTCCGTGAAAAAATTCTTTCCCGCCTCGCCGAGCTGACCGATCATGCGGACCAACCGGCCGTCGCGCCAGTCGACACCGAATCCGTGATCGCGCCTGATCCTGTTAACGGTCCGTCAGTCCGCTGGCGCATTCATTTTGAACCCTCAAATGACATACTTTTACGCGGTGTACGGATTGTCCCTTTACTGGACGAGCTCCGTTCACTCGGGGACTGCCGTATAACAACTGATATCGGAAATGTCCCGACAATATCAGAACTCAATCCCGAGCATCTCTATTTCGCATGGGACGCGGAACTGATAACCGCGCATCCGCTCGCGGACATCAAATCAGTCTTCATCTTCGTCGAGGATTTCGCTAAAATCAGTATTGAAAAAAGCGATGAGCCGATTGCGGCACCGGCGGTTGATACATCTGTTTCACAAAACACCGACAAGCCCGCGGTCAAAGCAAAAGAATCTTCCGACGCATTGCCTGTTGTCGAACGGCGCAAGGCAGACGTATCGTCGATCCGTGTAAAGAATGAGAAGCTTGATACTCTCGTCAATCTTGTAGGAGAACTCGTCACCCTTCACGCGCGCATAAATCAGACGGCGATAAACGCGCACGACAGTGAATTTGTTCTCATTGCTGAAGCGCTCGGTAGACTCACGGATGAATTGCGCGACAACACTATGAACATCCGGATGGTTCCCCTTTCGGAAGTCTTCTCGAGTTTCAACCGGCTTGTGTTCGATCTCTCTCACAAGCTCGATAAAAAAATAAAACTTGTAACAACCGGCGGGCAGACAGAGCTCGACAAGAATGTCATCGAGGAACTCCGCGATCCGCTCATGCATCTCATACGGAACTCGGCTGATCACGCGATTGAATCTCCCGAAGAACGCCGCGCGAAAGGAAAGGATGAAACAGGAACGGTTCGGCTGTCCGCGGAATACTCAGGTTCGAATGTCATTATACGCATCAACGATGACGGAACAGGTCTCAACCGTGAAAAGATCAAAGCTCTTGCGGCGGAAAGGGGAATAATATCAGCGACGGAATCCGACGACAACATCATTTACAACTCGATCTTTGAGCCGGGATTCTCCACCGCGAAATCAACGACCGACGTATCCGGCAGAGGCGTCGGCATGGATGTCGTCAAACGCAACATCGAAAAACTCAGGGGATCAATTGAGGTCAGCACAACGCCCGGTGAAGGAACAGAAGTCGCACTAACCATTCCGCTTACACTCGCAATCATTGACGGATTCATGTTCGGAATGGGAGGAAATCTGTATGTATTCAATCTGTCCGCGGTTCGCGAGTGTGTTGAATACACCCGTTCCGAAAAAACCGACATAGGTGATCAGTTCACCATCAATATAAGGGGAGATCTGATTCCATGCATTGATCTCCTCTCTCTCTTCGGTATACCCTGCACAATCTGGGGTTATTCAAAAATAATCATCGTCGACCATGCGGGTGCGCGATACGGCTTCCTCGTCGACCGCATCATCGGCAAATGTCAATCAGTGATCAAACCGCTCGGACGCGGTGCGACGTCAACAGAAATGATCTCCGGCGCAACAATACTCGGCGACGGATCAGTGGCTCTTATGCTCGATATCTCTTCAATAATCAAACGCATGATAACTCATCAGAACTGACCGGCAATTCACATCTTTTCAAGGAGGAATCGGACGTAAGAACCGGCACGGAGAACAATCTCCTCTCACTACAGAATCCGGAAATAAATTTTCCGACAGCATTCTGAAATCAACGGACTTGACGGAACCGGCGGAATTACCCGCACGAAAAATGATACCACTGGAGGGTTATTATGAAATTAGGAATTTCAGCTAAACTATTGATGGGATTTATCGCGGTCGCGATTATCGCCGCACTAATTGGAGGAATCGGGACATGGCAGGTACACAGTCTCAATACCGCCGACACATTCCTGTACGAACGATGTACGGTTCCGATCGGAGAAATCGGACAGATTGATGAGAAATTCCAGCTACTCCGCATCGCCGTGTATCGTCTGTCTCTCAGTCCTACTCCTGAAATAATCGACGACACACAGAAACAGCTCGACCAGAATTTCAAGGTAATCCGTAATTCAAAAGCTTCATTCGGCAAAACTCTCATAACCGAAGAAGGAAAAAAAATCTTCAAGGAATTCGACGACGGCATCGAAGAATATTTCACCGAACTTCAGAACATCGTCGATCTGTTCAAGAACAAGAAAGTCGACGAAGGACGTGAACGTATACTCAAGGGGAAGGCCCGAATCGTCGCCACCACTATCGCGACCAAAATCGAGGCAATGACAAAGATCAAAGTCGATACCGCAAAAAATATCAGTTTAAGCAATAGTAGTCTCGCAAACCGGGCGAGCACAATAATGATTATACTCGCCATATTCGGTGCGGTTATCGCGATATTCATCGGAGTGTTCCTCAATAAATCCATAATGAAAGTGGTCGACGCGGTAAGCAGTTCGTCCAATCAGGTAAGCGCGGGCGCGGAACAGATTTCCACCTCATCCGAACAGCTCTCTCAGGGCGCGAACGAACAGGCCGCGAGTGTCGAGGAGATCTCGAGCGCAATCGAAGAAATGACCGCCACCATTAAACAAAATGCCGACAATGCGCGGCAGACAGAGAAGATCGCCGCGAAGAGCGCACAGGACGCGAAGGAAAGCGGCGAAACCGTACGTCAGACGGTAAAAGCGATGAAAGAGATCGCGGACAAGATATCGATCATTCAGGAAATCGCGCGGCAGACAAACCTTCTTTCTCTCAACGCATCTATTGAAGCCGCACGCGCAGGTGAACATGGTCGCGGATTCGCCGTCGTCGCAAGTGAAGTGCAAAAACTCGCCGAGCGCAGTCAGGAATCGGCAAGTGTCATCAGTGAACTCTCATTATCAAGCGTCGATGTCGCTGAAAAAGCGGGAGACATGCTCGGTAAACTCGTACCCGACATCCAGAAGACAGCTGATCTTGTTTCTGAAATCAACGCGGCAAGCGGAGAACAGGCGAATGGCGCAGGTCAAATCAGCTCAGCGATTCAACAGCTCTCAAGCGTTGTTCAGGAAAACGCGTCAAGTTCAGAAGAGCTCGCGGCGACCGCCGAAGAACTTTCATCACAGACAGTCATGATGCAGGAAGCGATTATTTTCCTCAAAACAGGCGAGCATAAAACCATCAAGCAGGAAGCGGTGAAAGCGGTAACCGCCGCACATCACAATCCCCATACAGTTCTTGTGTCCGGGCATACCGTCCACAAAACCGCAACCGCTCCGATTGAAGCTCCGCATACAGCAAGGAACGGCGTTAAAATCGATATGGGCGACGCGGAAGACAAGGATTTCATCCGCAACGACAAGTGAGGCACTCAATGAATGAAGACAACAGCACAAGCGTTCAATACCTTTCGTTTATTCTCGATGAGCGTCTCTTCGCATTCGACGTTCTCAAGACGAGAGAGGTTCTTACATTTGACAAAGTGACTCCGATCCCATGTTCCGCTTCTTATGTTGCGGGAGTCATAAATCTCCGGGGCAGCGTCGTCACCGTTATGGATCTCCGCGTGAAATTCGGCATGAAAGCGGTTGACCGCACCGAAAATACCGCAATCATTATTGTCGAAGCGATGTACGGCGAAGACAAAGTCGTCGTCGGCGCTCTCGTTGACGCGGTAAAAGGAGTTCTCCATTTTGAGAATAATCAGATTGAACCGCCTCCCCGCGTCGGAATGAAACTCAACGCTGAGCTCATAACCGGTATCGGGAAGACAACCAACGACTTCGTGGTGATTCTCAATGTAGACAAGGTTCTTTCCGAGGAGGATCTCTCTTTGGCATTGCAGCACGCGGAAAATCCCGGCAAGGCGGTCTCCGATGTTCCACAGGCATCAGTTGAATGATACTGTTCCGGATATGACCGAAGGTACCCGCGCGAGGATCAGCGGGTTTATTGAACGTGAATTCGGAATAAAAATGCCCCCGGCAAAAAAGACGCTTCTCACCAGCAGACTGGGGAAGCGTCTTCGTATAGTCAAATGCGGAGACTTCGAGGAGTATTTCAATTACATCAATTCTCCCGAAGGTCTCGCGCATGAGATGTTCGTCTTCGCCGATCTTGTCAGCACTCATGAGACTAGCTTCTTCCGCGAAGCACAGCATTTTGAAGTCCTGTACAACACTGTTCTGCCCGGTCTGCTCGAGAACAAGGCCGGGATCGAAAGGCCTATACGCATCTGGAGCGCGGGGTCATCAACCGGCGAAGAGGCATACTCAATCGCGCTTACGTGCGAAGCATTCGGGCGGGAAAAGGGTATCACCGACATCAAGTATCGTATAACGGGAACCGATCTTTCATCAACAGTCCTGGAAACAGCGCAGCGTGCGGTATACACCACGACAAGAATAAAGAATGTCCCGTCCGGATATCATCGTTTCATTATGATGAGTAAAGATCCTCACGCGCATTCAATCCGCATTATTCCGGAAATCCGTTCAAAAACGCAATTTATGGTACTGAATCTCATCGCTGATTCATATCCGCTTGAGAAAAATTTCGATATCATTTTCTGCAGAAATACTCTTATTTATTTCGAGCGTGAAGTACAGGAAAAAATATGCAATCGTTTCCTCCACCACCTGTCGGACGGAGGATATCTTTTTGTGGGACATTCCGAATCTCTTATCGGATTTTCATTACCTGTTAAAGTGATTATTCCGACAGTATACAGGAAGAATTAGGATAACACGGTGTATTGAACGCATGATCCGAACACACGACTATAACGATCCTTACGTGACAAACATTATCTGAAGCGGATCGGGGAGAAAGCATGGATAAAGATGGTAAAATCGAAGTTCTTATTGTCGACGACTCGGCCATCGTCCGACAAGCGTTAGCAGACCTGCTGAGTTCCGAGAATGATATCGTTGTCATCGGCGCCGCACAGGATCCTTTTTTCGCGGCTGAGAAGATTGCCGAAAAAACTCCTGACGTTATAATTCTCGACATTGAAATGCCGCGGATGGACGGACTCACATTTCTTTCAAAGATAATGAGTCAACACCCGATACCTGTTATCATATGTTCAAGCCTTGCCGACAGCGGATCTGACTCAGCGATGAAAGCTCTTTCTCTGGGTGCGGTCGACATCATCACCAAGCCGAAAATGGGAACAAAACAGTTCATCGAAGAATCCCGCATCCGCATCACCGACTCAATCAGGGGCGCGGCAAATTCCAGTCTCAAAAAAATTGCGCTCCGCCCGCCGGAAACATCACCGAAGCTGAATGCAGATGCGATGATACCCCGTATCAGGAAAAGCGTATTGACCGAAACGACGGAAAAAGTCATTCTGATCGGCGCGTCAACCGGCGGAACTGAGGCGCTCAGGGAACTCCTTACCGCCCTTCCGCATGATGTTCCCGGAATCGTTATTGTTCAGCATATGCCGGAAATTTTTACACGCTCATTCGCCATGCGTCTTGATGAACTCTGCAAAATCAATGTCAAAGAAGCCGTCAATAATGATACCGTCCTCCGCGGGCAGGCTCTTATCGCTCCCGGAAATTTCCATACACTGCTCAAGCGAAGCGGAGCCCGATACTATGTCGAAGTGAAGGAAGGCCCGCTCATAACGCGTCATCGTCCATCCGTAGATGTTCTTTTCCGGTCAGGAGCCAACTACGCGGGTAAAAACGCCGTAGGTGTCATCATGACCGGAATGGGCGATGATGGAGCGAAAGGGTTGCGCGAAATGAAGGAAGCCGGCGCGTATACAATCGCCCAGGATGAGGAAAGCTGCGTGGTATTCGGCATGCCGAAAGAAGCCATCAAGCTCGGAGCGGTGGACATCGTGCTGCCGCTTTCCAGAATCGCGCCGGAAATGTGCAAATAGAATGACTCCTGATTTCACAATTGAAAGGCATTTTCAGATTCATAAAGGTTTCATTTGATGGAAGATTTACTAAACACCAAGGCGCAAGCCATCACTGACAGATTCCGCGGTATTCAGCATGGAGTCAGTGATATCGTACTGAATCTCAAAACATTTCTCAGTGAAGTCGATCCCCATATACGCTACTTCTTCTCTGACATGAAAGCGTCAGACGGATTTTATTCTGAAGTTATTCTACCGTCAGAAAAAGACATGAAAGACGCGATGAACAAAGCGGTATCCAATATGAACGGAGATGTTTCCGCGCACAACCGTTCGCGCGAAGCTCTCATAAAAACAATGGAACTCAGTGACGGAGTGAGTAAAATTGTTGAGCTTCTCGAGTACATCGAAATTTTTTCACTTAATACAATGGTTATCTCCGCCAAAGCCGGAACCGTCGGTCAGGCTTTATCCACCATCTCGGTTGAAATGACACGCCTTTCACGTCTTGGAAGTGAATTATCGGAAGAAATTACCGGTAAGATGATTTCTCTTGAGAAATCCATTGAGGGATTCGACAATTTGAAAGAGCAGATTGAATTTCTGCACGAAAATAATCTTACCAAAATCACAATAACTTCATCATCGATTTTCTCATCACTCGAAACACACATACAGACCATATCAGGAGAAGTCATTGATAACTATTCCATGATCTCTACCGTCACAAAATCGCTTGAATCCGTATTCGAGAAATTTCAATATGAAGATATCGTCCGACAGGGATTCGAGAAGGTCCTGTTCGCACGTGAATGCTACACGTCAGAAAAAGATACTCTCATCAGCAAATCGGATATTCCCGATCAGAAAACAATCAGAGAGGTGTTCGGTTCACTATCACGTCTCAAACTCGATGATATAGTCAATGATATAACCCTGTTGTTCGATGAACTGACAAACGCATTCAACAAAGTATTACAGGGACTTGATACGTTTACCGCATCGCTGGATACCCTTAAATCCGGTAAAGACAATAGTACCGGCGCAGACAACTCTATTGAAGCGGTGAATATCAGACTCAGTGAACTTCGGAAAAGTTACGATTCATATATACATGACATTTTTCTGAAAAAGGAGGAGATGCTCACATACCTTATCAAGGCATACACCGAACTGAACGAGTTCTCTCGTTTTTTCGACAAGATGCTTGAGATCTCACATAAATTCAAAACAATCATTCTTCTCACACATATTGAAATCGCGCGGCATCAGGAACTAAACACATTGCTTTCCGGTTCACTCAATGACGTACGAAGTATTCCTCTTCAGATCAACATTGTGGTTGAACAGATATCGTCACGATATAATTCAATACGTGATTCGCTCAGCAATGCAATCAGCGATTATAAGAAGATGTTTGCTGAGCAGAAAATCATACTGAATAAAAGCGTCGCGCTTATGGAATTAATTATACACAAAATGGATGATTCGGGAAAACGCCACATTACGTTTCTGGACGGGTCAAAGAACAATGTGACCGGCCTTAAAGATTTTATTCACACATCAAATGACCACGCGGAGGAAGCGAAACTGCTCGCGCATGGACTTGCGAATTATGAGATCCCCGGTATTAATTCCGGAATTGATAAAAACGCGGTGATCGGAACATATGCTGATTCCATCCCCGCTCTTCTGGACAACCTGACCGAAGCGGAAGGAACCGAGCAATATCAGCTTATGATGCTTGTATCACTGATTCGTGAATATTTCGGAAATGATGTCAACAAAGCGAAAATAGAACTGTTTTAACGATACAGGAAGGACGACGCAGCAATAAAAATCCAGTCGAATGTTTGGAAGATGCGGGCTGAAAGTTGAGGTGAAACACTTATGATGCCCGCACTCGGGCAGTGTGCGTAAGAATCAATATGTATGGCACCAGTCGCACCATAAAATGCGTGTTATATCTGTGCCGCGAAATATCTTACAGTTGTCAGTCAAAACGGTTCAGCCATATTTACTCGTAAGATATTTCCCGCACAGCTCCAATACCCAAAATTGTGCCACACACTGCTTTAATCCATAACGAAGCGTGGTTTAAAGCGGAACACTTTCAAGGGCTTCGATTCCTCTTTTGATCTCACGATACTCATCCGATTCAGGAGAAAGCCGCGACAGATAACTTTTATACTGTCTGACCGCTTCGCTTCTCCACTCAGGCATATTAAAACCTTTTTCGTACATATCAATCCTCCACTGATCACAATATCACTTATACTATCGGAGGATTTACTGAGAAAGATTTATTTTTTTAAGGAGCATCCGGTATTTTCTCGCGGAAAAGACGGCACACATACATCATTATAACATTTCACGATATGTTTAGTTGGAGTTGTGCCACGAAATATCTTTCATTTCCCAATAAAATGTAAAGATATTTCTGCACAGCTCCAACTAAATGCATTATTTAATTCGTGAAATGCTCTAGTGTGAGAATTTCGACTTCAAAAATGACATGTGAGACCGCAAAAAACCATCGGTTCTTTGCCGTCACTGAGAACAGCGACATCGAAGGAAGGAATCGTATTCCGGTTGATATCCTGGCACCGCCCGTATACGAAAATCATAGATACGGTCTGAATCGCGACATTCCCTATAACCGAAAATGTCAGCCACTGAGAGGAACGGTCGTAATCTTTTTTATATGAATTGACCGAACGCGTTCTGCCGTCGGGACCCCGTATCGGTGTTGACTTACTGACTCCGAGCGATGCGCGGATGCGATCGGCCTTCCGGTAAAGACTACGTTTATCGCGGAATCGGTCGAAACAAAAAAACAGCGCTCCGTAACCGCCTATCCTTCCCGCCGCGAAAAACGATCCCCGCCAGTAATCACCCAGATAAAAATGTCCCCCGCCCGGCGCGATATCGAACATCAATGCCTTTCCGGTTGAAACTCCGCGCACCTTCTGCGGCGTTTTGTCATATAACGGAACAGCCTGATCGTCCGCCGCGACAGACATCAACACGGCGCAGACCAACACCGCTGAGAGAATGGTTCTACTTTTTATCATCGCCGACATTCCTGAAGTTCCACTTGTATTCGTATGAATCCGGATCAATATCGCAGGCTCTGGTGTAATATCCGAACGCGCCGTGCGCGTCACCGAATATCTCGCGGATTATCCCGAGATTATTGAGAGACGGGGCGAAAGACGGTGAATCGGCAATGACACTTTCAAGAAGAGCTGACGCCTGCGGGAATTTACCTTCTTCGATGAGATCGGCCGCCCGGTTGTTGATTTCACCTTCAGCCGTATTATCGTCCGCTCTCACAATATAACGGGGTGTCTTATACATGAGAGGCGCGAAATGCGGCGCACTCACCCGTGACGACGCGGAATCAACGCGTTTCACCAGATAAATCTTCGATGATGACGCGCATGATACCGCGAAAAAAAGAACCGCGGCGATACACGCAGATTTAAATATTCGCGTCAATCGTCCCGCATATTTTCTCAATCGCTTTTGCGACATTAAGTATCATCTTCTCCTGGAAATGATTTCCCATGATCTGAATACCGATCGGAAGAGATTTTGAGTCTTTACCTACAGGAACCGATATGCCGGGCACCGCCGCAAGATTCGCGGAGATCGTAAGAATATCAGAAAGATACATTTCGAGAGGATCACTCGTTTTTTCACCGAGAGTAAACGCGGTCGATGTGGTCACCGGAGTGACAATAACATCAACCTTTTCAAAGGCCTCTTTGAAATCGCGAATTATAAGCGTACGCCCCTTCAGTGCCTGAAGATAATATGCGTCATAGTAACCGGATGAAAGAGCGAATGTCCCGAGGATAATCCGGCGTTTCACTTCTTTGCCGAAACCCTCGCTTCTGGTCATTCTGTAAAGATCAGCAAGATTTGAGATGTTAGGTGAACGATACCCGTAACGTACGCCGTCAAAGCGCGCGAGATTTGCCGAAGCCTCCGCGGTCGCGATCAGATAATATACGGGGATCGCATACTCCGTCATTTTCATCTTGATAGGAACGGTAGTCGCCCCTTCAGTTTCGAGCTTCTTTATCGCGGCAAGTACCGCGTCCTTAACCTCGGGATTGACCCCGTTGTAGTATTCTTCAGGGATTCCGATGCGCAGTCCCTTTACGTTTCCGGAGAGATTCTCAGGCGTGAAGTCGACAGGCTTGTCTATAGACGTGGAATCCTTATTGTCGTAGCCTGACATGAGAGCGAGAAACGCAGCCGTGTCATCCACGGTACGCCCGAACGCACCTACCGTGTCGAGCGACGACGCATATGCGACAAGGCCGAAGCGGGACACTCGCCCGTACGTGGGCTTGATCCCCACCACACCGCAGAACGATGCCGGCTGCCGTATCGATCCGCCGGTATCCGTACCTATCGCGACAGGAGCCATTTTCGCGGCAACCGCCGCCGCCGATCCGCCGGAACTTCCTCCCGGTACACGTGTAAGATCATGCGGATTCTTCGTCGGTCCGAAGAACGAACTTTCACTCGTCGAACCCATGGCGAATTCATCCATATTCGTCTTACCGATGGTGACCATTCCCGCATCAAGCAATTTCTGATAAGAGGTCGCATTGTAAGGAGACACAAAATTACGGAGAATGCCGGACGCACAGGTGGTGAGAATCCCTTTTGTACAGATGAGATCCTTGACCGCGACGGGGATGCCGTCGAAAGCGGATAGAGGTTCTCCCTTCGCACGGCGCGCGTCAGATTCCTTAGCCGCGGCGAGAGCGACATCCTCAGTAATGGTGATATATGCGTTCACATCAGGGTTGAGCTTTTTCTCCCTGGCGATAAAATCTTTCGTGATATCAACGGCACTTGCCTCTTTTTTTTCAAGGAGAGCTGAAAGTTCAAAAAGCGTCTTTCCGGTGTACATCATCATCCTCCAAAATGTTCGGGAAAAGAAACCGTGCTGAAGTCAGAAAAAACCCGACATCACGATTTCGGCGGCCATTTACAGGCGAAACTGCCCCGCAAATCGTACGGAATCGCCCGAAATACAGATACGGTCAATGCTTTTTTTAACCTTAACCCTCATCAAAATTATTCATCAATTGAAACTTTCGTTATTGACGCCATCCGCCCCCGGGCAGTTTAATATTTCGCTCCCTTAACGGACAGATCCGGACAAGGGGCACGCCGCCGGGGCGGAGGATTCCAAACACCTCAATACAGTACCTCAAGGGGATGTTCAATGTCAGGAAAAAAAAGACAGATAGTTACCACCATCGTACTCTTCCTTATCATTTCGTTTGCATGCAGCAAGCGTTCCGAGGGACTTAAACAGGGAGATATCGAGCCGCTGATAAATACTTTTCTCGCCATGCATGTATCACACAATACGTTCGATGATGAGATATCCGCAAGAACTCTCAACAACCTGATTTCGACCCTTGATCCATGGAAGATGTATTTTACAAAATCAGATTTTGACGATTTCATGAAGAACAAGAATAACATCGACGATCTCGTGCAATCAAACGACTTCGCGTTTCTGTTCAAAATCAATTCGACATACAAGGCACGATTCAAGGAACGGCTTTCACTTTTCAACGAGCTTATCAAGCTCGACTATGACTTCACAACCGATGAATCAATAGCGGTGGACAGAGATAAAGTTCAATTCACCGACGACCAGAAAGAAATACGGGAACGCTGGAGAAAAACGGTCAAGCTTCAGCTCCTCGGTTTCATCAACTCCGGGAAGTCACTCGCTGAAGCGAAGAAAAAAGTCATTAAAAGATATGACCTCGTGAAAAAGGACGAGGCGAAGATGACCAATGAAAAGATATTCACCACATTCGTTAACGCATTCGCACTCGCTCTTGATCCGCACACCGACTACATGGATGCCGATGAGTTTGAAGACTTCAGCATATCAATGAATCTCAAGCTCGAAGGAATCGGTGCGGTACTCCGTTCGGAGGACGGTTTTACATTCGTGGAATCGATCATGCCGGGAGGACCCGCGTCAAAGCTCCCGGAAGCCCAGAAACTGTTACCCAACGACAAAATCATCGCGGTCGCACAGGGTGATGACGAACCGGAAGACATCATCGACGTCCCTCTCCGTGATGCGGTCAAGAAAATCCGAGGGAAGAAAGGAACCACCGTTAAACTGACAATCATCCGCGAGGGCGCACAAGGAACATCCTCACGTCAGCTGATATCAATCGTGCGTGATCGCGTGGTACTTGAAAATCAGGCAGCTAAATCAGAAGTATTCAACAGCACAGTCGGCGGTATCAACCGTAAAATCGGGTACATAAAACTGCCGACATTCTATCTCGACGCATCCGCATATCAGAACGACAAAAACGCGAAGATGTCATCACGGGACATGCTGAATGAAATGACCAAACTTCAGAAGCAGGAAGTCGACGCGATGGTTGTCGATCTCCGTGCGAATCCGGGGGGAGCGCTATCGGAAGCGATCCGTATAGCAGGACTCTTCATCAAGGACGGTCCCGTTGTGCAGGTCAAGTCGCACGAAAAAGTACAGGTTGAAAGCGATTATGACGCGAACATGTATTACGACGGGCCTGTCATCGTTCTCATTGACAAGATGAGCGCGAGCGCGTCCGAGATTTTCGCGGGTGCCCTCAAAGATTACCGCCGCGCACTCATAATCGGAGGCGCAAGCTTCGGGAAGGGAACCGTACAGAACCTCATTCCGCTCGGAGGACGAAACGGTTCAATGAAAGTCACCATCCAGCTGTTTTACCAGCCGTCTGGAAATTCAAATCACCTCTATGGCGTACAGCCCGACATTGAGCTCAAGGATCTCCCTGATGTGCTTGATATCGGCGAAAACAAACTCAAGTATCCTCTGCAATGGACACCGATCAAAAAAGCCCAGTTCATGACATTCGGAAACAGATACATATCACAGCCGATAGTCTCCGAACTCACACGCCGTTCAAAAGCGCGAATGAGCTCTGATAAGGAATACGCGGCATTTAACGAGAAAATTGAAAAATACCGGAAGAAAATGGAAGCGGCTTCAATCAGCCTCAAAAAGGACGCCATCACAAGCGACACTATCACTGAGGAAGTGGAAAAGCAGCAGAAAGACAAGGCTAAACGTGAAAGCAATAATAAACTTATTGATCTCGCGAACGACCTTCTTCTGAAGGAAGCTTTCAATATTACAGCCGATTATATCGAGCTGTTGAAGAAAAACTGATAATACGGAGCCAGCATGGCAGTAAAAGGAAAAGCAACATATCTTTCGATCGTACTCCCCGTATATAACGAGGAAGAGAACATCAATCTCCAGTACAACCGAATCGTCGAAAGCGTAACACCTCTGAAAAAGAGTTTCGAAATCGTTTTTGTGGATGACGGCAGCATCGACCGCTCGTTTGAATACCTCGCGGCTCTCGCGAAAAAAGACAAACGTGTCAAAATCGTACGATTCCGCCGCAACTTCGGACAAACAGCCGCCATGGCTGCCGGCATCGATTATTCATCGGGTCATGTTATAGTATTCATGGATTCTGATCTGCAGAATGAACCCGACGATATCGCGAGTCTTCTGAGTAAAATCGAAGAAGGATACGATGTTGTTAGCGGATGGAGATATCACCGCAAAGATAAACTCCTCTCCCGCAAGATTCCCTCCCGCATAGCGAACAAGATTATCTCGAAAGTTACCGGCGTGAGTCTTCACGATCTGGGATGCTCGCTGAAAGCGTATCGTTCCGATGTTCTTAAAAAAGTCAAACTCTACGGAGAGATGCACCGTTTCATTCCGATTCACGCATCATGGGTAGGCGCAAAGATAATCGAGATTCCCGTTGGTCATCATCCACGGAAATTCGGCCAATCTAAGTATGGAATCAAGCGTACGTTCAAGGTTATGCTTGACCTGATGACAGTCAAGTTTCTCAGTTCATTCTCAACCAAACCGATTTACCTTTATGGCGGAGTTGGTCTTTTCATGTTCTTCCTCGCCCTTGCATGCGGTGTATCAACTATCGCCATGAAATATATGAGCGGATACAACATGACCGGAAACCCTTTCCTTCTCCTCACCGTCATGTTCTTTATCCTCGGAGTTGTTATGATTCTCATGGGAATTCAGTCGGAAATTCTTATCCGCATCTACCATGAAGCGCAGAACGTCCGTCCATATCATGTGCGCGGTCTTGTGAACATTAAAGAAACAAAAAACCAATTCGGCATATAACAGGTAACATTGATATAAAAACTCTCCCTCCAAAAGGGAGAGTTTTTATTCCCCATTCGTCATAGTTGTTATATTTTTTGGCTCCTCATTAAAGTGACGATATAACATCAACCGGATTGAATTGAGTAAATCGAACAGTCAGGACACCGCGCCGTTGAAATGGTTTAGCAATTATTACAGCTTCCCCGCCGTTATGAATCAACTGTAAAATCAATTGCTATCAACAACGCCAAAAAATAGTCTATTGAATCTGTGTCATGAAACACATTTAAATTCCTGATATTACAAAAAATTATTTCTGCAAAGCTCCGACTAAAACGCATCACTAATTTCGCTTAATTCTCTAATGCCCCGATTTTGAACATCGTATTTCGTCTTGACATAAAACGGCTGCGCATTTCTTTAAATCACTGTATACTTTTGAATTAACACACAGAGAGAAATCACATGGCACTTGAAGGTGTATATATACCGCTCGTCACACCGTTTAAAGACGGAACGATTGACCTCGTTTCGTACAAAAAAATCTTGCAACACTATATGACAAAAGGCGTTGCAGGATTCATTCCGCTCGCAACCACCGGAGAAAGTCCTACAGTGGAAGAAGACGAATACTTCGCAATCGTCGATGCCACATTTGATTGTGTAGGAGACAAGCTGCCATTGTATTTCGGGGCAAGCGGTAATGACACCGCAAAAGTCGTGAAACTGGTACGAAAGCTTGAAAAGCACGGAGTTAAGGGCATTTTATCCTCAGGACCGTACTACAATCGTCCTGATCAGAGAGGCATCTTTGAGCATTTCTCTCGAATCGCGGAATGCGCGCCCCTTGATATCATTATTTACAATATTCCCTACCGCACATCTCGTAATATCGAGAATGAAACAATCCGCCGTCTCGCGGAATTAAAAAATATTATCGGCATTAAAGATTCATGCGGTGACATCAAACAGTCATCAGAATTACTTATCGATCCTCCGGCTGATTTCTCCATTCTGACCGGCGAAGACGCGCTGTTTTATATTTCACTTGCACTCGGGGGACACGGAGGCATTCTCGCGTCAGCGCATTACTCCACAGAATCATTTGTCGCGGTCTATTCAGAAATGAAGAACAACAATCATGTGTCAGCTCTTGCTAAATGGCAACCTCTCTCGCGGGTTATCCCTCTTCTTTTCGGGGAACCGAATCCCGCACCGATAAAATACTGCCTCATGAAAATGAATCTGCTCGCATCTTCAGAAACAAGGCTTCCTCTTATGGAAATCACTGATGAACTGAAAAAGCAGCTCGATAAAATTATCAGATAACTGTGAGAATGTTCTCATTCGAAGTTATACTTGAATATAAGTATTTTACGATATGATTAGTTTGAGCTGCTCCGCGAAACATCTTTCATTTCCCATTAAAACTGAAAGATGTTTCTGCAAAGCTCAAACTAAAATGCTTTATTTCGCAAAATGCTCTCGTATTTTAATTTGTTGAAATTATAATTGTTCAAATCGGAATCTCTAATGCGAACTAATGCTTATATCATATCGGTAATTGCATTTATATTCTCTTGTCAACACGGTAGATATATTCGCAAATCATCAGAGATCAGAACTGCTGACTTGTAGTTTCCGACAGATCGTCGCACTTCGTTCTGATTGTCGCATCTCTCTCCACTACGACGTAAGAACATTGGGCACATGAATCAAATAATAATTCGTTCCTCACGAGATTGCTTTTTTATTATCTCCATAGTTTCACACTATGGAGATATACGCGATAGTATAGAAAATGGATATAAGCACTCACGTATCCACATTAAAAACTTATATGATGCTGAATAATTTATATTTACATCTCTATCTGGTGGATAAAAGAGGAAAGACACTGCTTGCGTGGTTTAAGGAATGAAAATATCTATTGGGATGATTTCCACCTGCCCTCAGGCAGAAATCATCCCAACAAATCAGGATCAATTATCAACGTTTACTTATACATTTCATCAAAGAAGAGTTGAGCTTTCACAACTGCCGCACGCATCATATCTTCCGCTTTCGCTGTTTCGCGATTTTCAAGATATTTGTTGAGCGCGCTGTAATCAATCGCATCAGCGGCTTTCTCGCATGCTTCCCAAGAAAGAACGCTTCTGATAACACGGTCTATTGCCTGCTCTTCATTATCGTATGCGCGGGGAACCATATCATGTCCCTTCCAACGAGCATATCCATACTGCTTTGTGAGGCCGGCAACCGCAATATTCATACCATTGATTCGAGCACCGTTATCAATGTCATATTTTCCAGGACCGCCGAGGAGGATACCATCATTATAACCCTGGCTATTGATGTGCATATGAACTAGCATCTTGTTATCAATTTCTTCAACTGTATCATACACGAGGTCAAGGCCGATCATTTCTGAATGTCCGAATTCCTTATTGAGACCGACTCTGTTGATATCAATACCATACTCTTCATGAAGTTTCTTCCAAAATACAATCGCACTTGCTACAGTCGGAAGTAGCATCGCTGGATGACCTTCGTTCGGTTTAGGCTCGATACCTATATAGAGTTTACCGCCGAGTTTCTTCTCAGTCGCGCAAAGTCCTGCAACACTCTTTTTGAGATTCTCATACATGTTCTTGATCCCGACAGTGGCGAGATCATAACCATATGATCCATTCCATAGCACAAGAGTAGGCACGACATCAGGATTCCACGCCTTACGCATCGGACCATACGCAGCTTCAACTGTTCTGTCACCCAGTTCACATGCACGTTTACGCTCATCAGCATCAAGCGAGCAAATTCCGCCGTACGCGAAATGGCTGTGAGCGCCCGGAGTAACCATCGCAATACTCATCTTCGCGTCAACAAGAGCATCGGCAATTGCAGGTGCTGTTTTATCATCAAACTCAGTGTCGTAGTGCGCCTCAAGGCCTAGAACAACATTTTTCGGCAAGCGAGGAGCAACTTTATCCTTAATGATCTTCACGATCCCTACAGTATCAAGGTTCTCCGAAGCCCACGAAGGTCTTATGCGACCCGGTACAAAACCGCCCTTTCCTGAATTAAACGTCCACTTACATATTGAATGGTAACTTTTATCCATTATTATCCCCCTTAAATTACGGTACAATGCTATACGTTATAGATCACCGTTGATATCCAATTATTAATCTCGTATCACCAACTTACATCACCACGTGAACAAACCTCCACATTCCAAGAGCTGTTATCCATTATTCTTTCACAGCTCCGCCGAGCAGACCTGCAATAATGTATTTCTGAGCGAGCAAATAGAATATTACGACTGGAATCATAGCTAGTATCAAATATGCAAGAATAAGCTGCCAATTGAACTGATACTGCCCCTGGAATGACATCACTCCCATTGGAAGAGTATAGAGACTTTCACTGTTGAGAATAAGCAACGGCAGGAAGTAACTGTTCCAGCTTCCCACCATTGAGAGAATACCAATTGTTGTGAGGATAGGCGCGGAGACAGGGAGAACAATTTTCATGAAGTATCTCCACGGCCCACATCCGTCAATCACCGAAGCTTCTTCAAGTTCTTTCGGCAGAAGCATAAAGAATCCGCGTGCCAGCATGATAAACATCGGCATACCGAACGCGACTTGCGGTAGAATCACCCCGAAATAAGTATCGAGTAATCCCAAATTACGTATCTCAATATAAAGAGGAAGAATCGCTACTGCTGCAGGAAACAACATCCCCATGAGAAAATAGTGATACACATGCGACCGACCCAGGAACTGGACTTTTGAAAGTGCAAATCCCGCCATTGTCGACAGCATAATAGTAAAAAATACTGTAGCCGCCATCACAACTGTCGAGTTGAAAAGATTCGTAAAAAATATTGATCTATGGGGATCAAGAATATCCGCATAGTTACTCCACAAAACCGGATTCGGAAGCCCGAAAAGATCCAAGCGCAACTGCGCGAGAGACTTTAGACTTCCAAGAACTGTCAAGATTATCGGAAACAACGTTACAAATGCTATCAACACAAGAAGCACATAACGTATCGCCAGTCTGAATTTATTCTGCACTAACATCGCAAATCTCCCTCAATCATATTGTCTGATGTTTTGCGGTAAACCGCTGATATAAGAAGTTCGTTATGAGGCAGATCGCAAAAATGATGATCGCCACCGCACTTCCGTACGCAATGTTAAATCGCTGAAAACCGAATTTATAAAGATACGTCACCATCGTTTCCGCTGAATTGATAGGATCGCCCTGTCCCATTGACCATATAATATCAAACACCTGAATGGATCCAATAATTGAAAGGAACAACGATATCATCAATGTAGGTTTCAGCAACGGCAAGATCACATGCCAGTTGAGTTGAATTTCAGACGCACCGTCGATACATGCGGCTTCTTCAAGCTCTTCAGGAATACCCTGAAGACCGGCAATATAGAGAACCATATGCATTCCGAAATATTTCCACCAGAGTACCACAAAAATCGCGTAGAACACCGTATCCGGATTCCCGAGAAACGCAGTATCTTTAAGAGCAGGGATAAAATCAGCCAAAATCGAATTGGAAATACCGAACTGCGGATGATAGATAAATGTCCACATTACACCGGCAATAACTTCCGAAAGAATATAGGGAAGAAAGAAAATACTGCGGAAAAAAGCACTTCCACGCAAACGCCTTCCGATTAATAATGCAATAAGCAGAGAAGTAGGAATCTGCAGACTTAAAGATAAAAGAACAATAAGAAAATTATGATATAAAGCCTTATGAAAAATACTGTCCGTTAAAATCGTTATAAAATTCTGAAATCCGACAAAATGTGTCAGAGGACCAAGTCCATTCCATTTGAAAAATCCGTAGTATCCTGCTTGAACAATGGGAACAATTACAAAAAGAGAATAAACGATAAAAGGCAATATCAGGAAACCTAACGCGACTAAATTCCTGTTTTTGCTTTTCTTCTTTACTCGACGAGGTTTTATTTCGTTATCCATCTCACACGCTCGCTGTATTATCGACTAAAATCAATCAACCTTATGATCATCCGGGCAATCTCTTCGATAAGAGACTGCCCGGACATCATTATTCTACAATCTTCTTCTTACTTTTTGCTTTCAACAAAAGCTTTCTGAACCATCTCAGCGGCTTCTTTCGGAGATTTTTTACCTGCGAAAAGAAGCTGTACTGCATCCTTAACCGCTTCTCCTACTGCAGGAGCAAGATACTGGTCATAATACAGCTGATAGTAGTCAGCTTTGGAAACTGCAGTTGCGATTTGTTTTGCGTTGTCATCAGTAATCGCTTTTTCTGCGCCTTTCACTACAGGTGTAATACGTCCCTGCTGTGTAAGGATTGTGTTGAACTTGAGGCTCACGATAAATTTGAGGAAATCAACAGCTTCGTCTGGAGCGTTCTTACCGAGAACATATCCGTTACCGCCGCCCATTACGTCAGAAAGTTTACCTTTACCGCCTTCAACAGCGGGGAACGGCATCCAACCGAGGTCAGCGCCAAGACCTTTCTTGTCAGGAGTGTTAGACTGCTGAACATAAGGTGCCCACTGGCCCATAAGTTCCATTGCAGCTTTACGGTTTCCAACAAGAGATGCCTCATCATTGTATGATCCGCTGAGGTATCCGGGCTGGAATGGCTCAAGCTTTGTAAGTTCAACGAGTTTTTGACCAGCTTTTACGAATGCAGGATCAGCAAAAGATCCAGCTCCGCTATACGCTTTATCAAACGCTGCCTGTCCGCCGATACGTGTTGCGAGATATACCCACCAGAAGTGACCAGGCCATTTATCGCCTTCGCCAACTGCAATCGGAATAAGTCCCGCTTTTTTAATCTTCTTCACACCTGCGATAAGTTCGCCCCATGTCTTAAATGGTTTAAGACCGAGTTTCTTGAATATCGCTTTATTGTACCAGATACCAACTGCGCCCATATCATATGGTGCGCCGTAGTATTTGCCTTTATATCCATATACGCCAATAGCGCCTTTTCCGATTGTCTTGCCCCATGCTGTGCCTGTAACTTCTTTCGTGATATCACGGAGAAGACCTGCGTCAGCATATTCATTCATAACTCCGCCACCCCAGCTTCTGAAGATGTCTGGAGGATTACCTGACTGCATTACAGTCGCAATCTTCTGTTTGAACGGGTCATTTGCAAGAACAGTGATTTTGATCTTCACGTTCGGATGAGCAGCCATGTACTCATCAGCCATTTTCTGCCATTCAGCTTTGTAGTCATCCTGTGTATCAAGATGCCACCAATTAATTGTGACCTGTTTGTCTGCTGAGAATGATGTTACAAACATCAGCATGCAAAAAAGTGCTGCGAGAATACCTGTTTTTTTAAACATCTCCTACCTCCTAATTTTTTTAAACCAGTTCAACATACCCGATCCAGAAATCGAAATCTCTGATCACGATTCATCAAATTTGGGAACCCTCACCTCCGCCAAATAAAATTTCCAGTACCAATAACCATAAGGTTATTTAAATACTTTATTAATGATATTTAATATCTATCCACTTCCCGCATTAGATCAAAAAGATCAAGCTCTTTTTCGCTAACGCCGGATTAATTACGACTCCAGTTTTCATACTGAACATTTTGCCGAGAATGCAATGAATACCTGCGTTAAACCGAGCAGCGCAAACGTTTGACATGCATCTTTTCAGTCCAATATCGCACATACATACATCTTGAATAATTATGTGTTTTAAGCTACACCCATACAGACAGAGACTGATTCTGCAAATGTCCCACTTCCAAACAACGGGAGAATATCATTCAGGTCTTCTGGAATACTCAAAACAACACACTTCGCGGGAACCCCGAATCTCTCATCGACTAAAACAGCGTACGAAAGAATTATTGTGAATAGCGATAGTCACACCGTAAATGCCCTATTGAATCTGTTCCACGAAATATCATCATTTCACTAATTGTTTCACAAACTGATTAAAAAAGACCCTCCTCGCTCACGCAGGGAAGTACCGATATTATCAACAGATTTTCAAAGGATGAACTGCCTATAATCATAAAGTGTTTTTGGAACAATTGCAAGATAAAAAACCGACCTGGATAGGTCGGTTTTTTATCTTGCCTCTACAAATGGTATTCTGCGTGAGAATTACGTTCGTTCATTAACGGAACAATTCTCTGACCGAACCCAGGTATTTCTCATATTCCGCATATACGGATTTGTATTTCTTGACCGATTCAGGATCAGGATGATGGATCATCCCATCCGCCAGCTTTACATGATCATCACAAATCTGTTTCATCGATACAGTTTCACCCGCAGAACTCTTCAACATCCAGAGTGCCTGCAATGCTCCGCCCAGAGCTGCCGCCTCCCCGTTCTCCGGAACCACTATATCAAAACCAGTCACATCCGCCGCGATTTGGCGCCACAACGCGCTTTTAGATCCTCCGCCGATCAGACGTATCTGTTTTGGCGAGAATCCAAGACGGACAAAAGAATCAATCGCTCCTTTCAAACCGAAAATCGCTGATTCCATTGAAGCGCGGACAAGATTCTGTTTTGTATAATTAACCGCATCCAGACCCATTATACACCCCTTCCCTTTCGGAAGACTTGGTGTTCGTTCGCCGTTGAAAAACGGAAGGATCGTAACGCCGGACGCGCCTATTCCGGCTGCCTTGGCCGCCCCTTCCATATCCTCAATACTCATGTCAAACAATCCGCGCACAAGTTCAGTCGCAACCGTACAGTTCATCGTACATACAAGAGGAAGCCATCCGCCGGTCGACGAACAGAATGCCGCAATCAATCCGTCATTATCAATAACAGGAACATCGGAATACCCGTATAACGTTCCCGATGTCCCGAGACTCATTGTAAGCACACCGCCGGAAACCGTTCCGGTTCCAATCGCTCCCATCATATTATCCCCGCCACCCGTTGACACGGGAATTCCGGCAGGAATACCTAAAGCTTCCGCTGCGGCGGAAGTTACAGTACCGATGCATGTATCCGCACTCACAAGTTCAGGAAGACACATGGAAAGATCACGTCCAGGATCAACAACCGACAGCAGCCGTTTCGACCATGTTCGTGTCCTGATATCAAGAAATCCCGTTCCGGAGGCATCTCCATACTCCATCACACGTTTACCGGTTAGAAAGAAATTCAGGTAATCGTGAGGAAGAAGTATCGTTGCAAGCCGTTTATACTCTTCAGGCCGATGGTTCTTCAGCCATGCGACTTTTCCGATAGTATACCCAGGCATTACAAGATTACCCGTTTCCGCAAGAAGCCTTTCATTTCCGCCGAAATCGCGGGTAATGACTTCACATTCTTCTGCTGTGGAAGTATCATTCCATAATTTGACATTGTAAAGGACTTCCCCTGCAGCATCAAGAGGGACAAACCCGTGTTGCTGACCCGATACCCCTACCGCAACCGCAGTCTTCCTGATGGCAGGATCAACTTTACTCATCGCAGATTTAAGAGCATCAATCCACCACTCCGCTTTTTGTTCGCGTGTGCCGTCCTGATCAGCGATGATGTCATGCGGAGCCGAAGCAACCGCCTCTACTTTCTTGTTCTCAAAATTATAAAAGAGAACTTTTGTACTTTGCGTACCGTTATCAATTCCGATTATTGTTTTCATGAGGACAATTGTTAACGAATACATTTCGCATGTAAACATAAAATTTGGGCCAGACGCGCAACGGACTACTTTTTTTCACATAACGTATTTCATTGCACATAATTTCACTTCCGCGTATCGCATAGTACTATTGAAGAGGTTCTGATCAAAACAGTTGAATAATTGCCCCATACAATATAGAAAAAATTCATACATCAATGCAAAGATCGATATAATTACCGCGAAATCAAAAAACTGCTTGAATTACTAAATGTCGTTTATAAAGTCATTATCTCAATTCCATTATAAACCGCTGACTGCAATCTTAACGATTTTACCGTAATTTCACAAAGAGTACTCTTTGAAATCCGCGTTCCATAACAATCAGGGCTTAATTATTCTGCTGATCTCCGATTCCGCCACAGAATCTCATAAAATCTGTTACTTTAGTTTTACTACTTCAGATTATAAACGCAGCGGCACCACAAAACTTCGCACATTAGTGGCCTGAAAAATTTACGAAAATGTTACGATCAAGAATTATTTTTTACGGCAGGAACCAGGCAATGCAAGAAGAAACACCATGAATCACGAAATAGATGGTTTCATGAGTATGACTCATTCTCCTCTTCTTCTTTTACAATCATGGAAACATTTATTCGTCATACAGATAACTCCATACAGGAAGCATCGCCGCCCCCGTTATGGATGCATCCTTTCCGTTCTTCGATGTAGCTATTTTTATTTCATCAACACTTTCAAAGTTGTTTGATACAAATATTTTTTCTTTCAACGGAATCACAAGACTATCACCAAAAGCCGCAATCTCACCACCGATTACAACCATCCCCGGATCCAATCCGAGAATAATGTTTTCTATTCCCATCGCAAGGTAATCAATGTACTCATTGAAAATCCGCAACGCTTTGACATCCTTTTCCTGTATAAGCGCCAGAACATTATCGATTCCAAACGATTTTGCGTTCTTTTTTCCCGCGGCATTTTTGATTGATTCGATAAGCTTCGGCTCTGACACATACAGCTCCCAACACCCAAGCCGGCCGCATCCGCACTTGGTTCCGCCGGTATTCACACTCATGTGGCCGAACTCACCTGCCCGCAGATTTTTCCCTCGATAAAGTTTGCCGTTCATAATAATCCCGCAACCGACACCGCTTGTCACAGAAATATATACAATATCCGAATCACTGTTTCCTCTGGCAATCTCAGTCAGCGCGCCCGCATTCGCCTCATTCTCAAGGAAAAATGGAAACCGAAGCATTTTCTTGAACGGTTTGAACGGGATATTTTTCATTCCCAGATTCGGCGCCATTTCCAGAATCTGATCTTTTCTGTTTACCGTACCCGGCAATGAAAATCCTGTACCTATTATTCTCGCGTCACTTATTGACATTTTTTTCTGTATCGCACGAGCCCTCCGTACGATTTCCTCGATGATCAATGACATATCTTCCCCCTGCCGATACGGGAAGCTGTCATCATACTTGAACTCACCGTCAAGATTCGCCATTACCATCCGTACCCTGACAGGAGATATATCAACACCGAACGAATAATACGAATCAGGAAGAAACCTGACCATCATCGCGCGGCGTCCACCGGTGGAATTCGCCATCCCCGCTTCATCAATAATCCCTTCAGAAATCAGCGATTCAATATTATTCGCAACTGTCGGAATACTTATATTTGTCTGCGCGGCGATCTCCTGCTTTGTCATCTGCCGTTTTACCGCAAGCAGACGCAGGATTTTATTTCTATTATAATTCTTAATAGCTTCGTGATTGATAACTTTTCCCATATAGACACCATCATCCAGGCAAAACATATCTGATACTCTTTATTCCTATTATCAAAAACTTAATCAACAACTTTTATTAAGTTTTTAAATTTTTTCACTTTGCGCACATGCAAAATAGCACTTTATCGCGCATCTGTTAGGCGACATTGCCACGGGGGATAACCGTGCCGGAATGTCCCTGTAAAGCCATTCCGGAGCCGAATCTGTCAAATCGCTACAATTTTTCAAGCAAATTGCGACAATAGAAGCAATATCATCACTTATATACAACATAATATTCGTATCACAGACTGCCGATTTATGATCCGCTCACACTGTTCTTCCAAAAATATATTTCTAACGGTTCACAGGGATAGATTTCGAATAACATTCCGTTATAATTGAACCATGGATCTTATACGCGCTTTTCCCTGCCATTGAATCCCACATTTTCATTATAGTATTCATTATGATCTGTTCTCTCCGCATACTGTTCACGCCTCAATCTCATACGGCGCACGGCTTTTCTCATTTGGCCGCAGTACCCGAATGTCCGCGCGAAAGCGTTTCTTCCTCAGCTCTAGACTGAGCCCGTATTTTCAGGTGTTGTCATCGGAAATGCAGTACAGCTCATCAGCTTCGGGCTTATTTAAAAGATCGTCATCGCGAATTGTCTCTCAACTCTATTGTTAATCGCTTTTTTGATAAACATACCGGGAGCATTCCGACTGAGAGGATCATCGCGGTGTACGAATACCATGCTTAGTTATTCCATGACTTTTCTGTGTATATTTGAGCATTTCATGAATCAAATAATGCATTTTAGTTGGAGCTGTGTAAAAATATCGTACGATTCAACAAAAAAGCGGATCACAATGATCCGCTTTTTCAAAATATTCATTCCTATACATACGCTGACTCAGAACAGTTTGCGAACTGCTTTAATCATATATCATTTCTTCGCGAACTCGACTCCTTTACGGAGAGCCTCCACATTAAGAGGAATGAGCTTTGGTTTGTCCGAAAAGTTCTCCGCAATCGCGTCTTCAAACACTTCAGTGGGAAGCTTCGTAACACCAAGGCCCAGCAGTACTCCGAGAATGACGGTATTTGCCGTTTTTTCAGATCCCGATTCACGCGCGAGATCAATCGCCGGGACTCGGACTCCTTTTACGCCATCGGGAATTTTCACATCACCGCAGACATCATCATATACTATCACGCCGCCTTTTTTAACATCAGGCGCGAACCGCTCGAGCGAAGGACGGTTGAACGCGACGAGAATATCCGGCTCATAGACAACCGGAGAACCTATCGCTTTCCCGGAGATCACCACTGAACAGTTGGATGTGCCGCCGCGCTGTTCCGGTCCGTACGATGGGTACCAGGACACGTGACGGCGGGCGCCGTTTGCGGCTTCAGCCAGAACAATTCCCATCGACAGCACACCCTGTCCGCCGAAACCGGCGATCTTCACCCCGACAGAACCGAACGCCGCGTCATCGCATTTCTCATCACACGCTTCAGGTTTCACATCAAAAAGAGTGTCGAGTGATTTCTTCGTAAAATCGCTTGCACCCCGTTTAAATGATTCCGTTTCAGCGCTTTTATCACGGAAATTCCCGAGCGGAAATTCCTTGGTCATTTCATTATTAACAAAATCATTCGCCTTTAACGAATCCATTCTGAGATTCGTAGGACATGGCGCGAGAACTTCTATAAACGCGTATCCCTTGCCGTCACGCTGTATCTCGAGCGCCTTTCTGACCGCACGGCGCGCTTTACGGACATTCGCCACATCAGATACGGCAACGCGCTCAATGTAGACAGGAGCCTTAAGCTGTGCTATCAGTTCGGCCATATGAAGCGGATATCCCATATTGCGCGGATCGCGTCCGTCGGGACAGGTCACCGTTTTCTCACCGATAAGAGTTGTCGGCGCCATCTGTCCGCCCGTCATCCCGTATACGGTATTGTTCACAAAAAACACCGCCAGCTTCTCACCGCGGTTCGCCGCCTGCAGCGTCTCGTTGAGTCCAATCGACGCGAGGTCGCCGTCACCCTGATACGAGATCACCACCGCATCATCCTCGGCGCGGGAAATCCCCGTACCGACCGCAGGAGCGCGTCCGTGAGCAACCTGCACATTGCCGCAATTGAAATAGTAATACGCGAATACAGAACATCCGACGGGACTGATCATCACCGCGCGTTCGCGTATGCCGAGATCCTCAAGCGCTTCTCCGATAAGCTTATGAAGAACACCATGCCCGCATCCGGCGCAATAGTGAGTCGCGGTCGGAGCCGCTCCGCCCTTACGGGGAAATTCCTTATATAAACCCTTTGTCGCCAATATTTTCTCTGACATGACAATCACCCGACCTTCTTGATTGAAGCAATTACTGCATCAAGCGTTACGAGATTTCCGCCGAGGCGGTTAACGAGATCAACCGGGGCGCGGCATCCGGTAGCGAGCATAAGATCATCACGCATCTGTCCGTTGGACATCTCGATCGCGATGAGTCTGACTCCTTTGCGGTCGGCTATTTTGCCAAGCACGTCCTTAGGGAACGGAAATAGTGTTTTGAGCCGCACGAGACCCACCTTCACTCCTTCCGCACGTACCGTGTCAACCGCCGACCTGGCGATACGGCTCGAAATTCCGTACGATACGAGGACTATATCCGCGTCATCAGTGAGATATTCTTCGGCATCCTGCTCATTCTTTTCAATAAGAGCATATTTATCCTGAAGTTTTACGTTAAACGCCTCGAGTTCATTGAACTCAAGGAATATCGATGTAATCAGATTTCCTTCTGTCTGTTTATTTCCGCGAACAGCCCACGACTCATCGGGAGCGGGAGTCAGTGCTTCCATCGGGAATGAGAGAGGCTCAATCATCTGCCCGAGCACTCCGTCGGCGAGCACCACCGCGGGATTGCGGTACTTCATGGAAAGTTCGAACGCCTTGATCGTGAAGTCGCACATCTCCTGTACGGAGTCCGGCGCGAGAACTATATTCTTATAGTTTCCGTGACCGCCGCCTTTTACAACCTGGCTGTAGTCTCCCTGTTCAGGACCGATGTTCCCGAGTCCGGGACCTGCCCGTTGTACGTCGACGATCACACATGGAAGTTCGGATCCCGCGAGATACGAAACACCTTCCTGCATGAGACTCATGCCGGGACCTGACGACGCCGTCATAACGCGGTGACCTGCTGATGCCGCACCGTAACACATATTGATTGAGGATTCCTCACTCTCCGCCTGAACGAATTTCCGTCCGAGCGACGGGAACAGATGCGACGCCTCGTGCAGAATCTCACTCGCGGGAGTTATCGGATATCCGAAAAAGCAGTCGCATCCGGCGTATAACGCGCCGATAACGACGGCAGAATTGCCCTTTACCAGTTTTCGAGACATTGTGTCCTCCTTATTTCTCCGGCGTATGTACTTCTATCGCGTTCGGCTCGGGACAGGTATAGAAACAGTTTCCGCAGCCTGTGCATCCTTCACCCTTGTACGCGACGTATGCGTATCCTCTCACATTGAGATCTTTGCCGAGAGAAAGTACTTTAACCGGACATGCGGCAACACATCGTCCGCACGCCTTGCATTCAATTTCAGTAATAACCGGATATGGCTTTTTGTCCGACATATGCCACCTCTTGATGAACCGATTGTGAAACGGGAGGGGTGAAGGTCAAGCGGAAAGAATGGTTTTTTGGTTATTTGCGAGTGTCAAGTGTCTGTTTTTTCAATTTGATTTAATGCCGGGTCAATAACTGAAATCACGCTTCCAATTTCGGATATACAACCCGGCGAAATCACCCTGATTATATATCCGAAAGCCGTTATATCAATAATCGCTCCGTTATCTGTTTCACTGCTGTTTCATCGCTTCCCTGGCGACGTCAGCAGCCGGATCTGCGGGATACCGCGCTATCACATACTCAAATGCAGCCTGAGATTCCTTAACCTTCCCCTGACGGGCAAGGCTCATACCTTTGAGATAATACGCGACCGGAACGAACTCACCTTCGGGATTTCTCTCAATGTATATGCGGAAAGATTTCTCCGCGTCTGAGGCTTTACCCTGTCCCGCGCTCGCAACGCCAGTGTAGAACAACGATGTCTGCGCTGTCAGCCGGTCATTGCTTTTCTGTAGCGATTCAAAAAGCGTACGGGCGTCATCAAAGCGGCAGAGCTTCAGGTATGAAAGCGCCGCATAAAACTTGCAATTTTCAAATCCGAGCGTCTGCCATTCTGATTCAAACGAAGAGACAACACCCTCATAATCCTCTTTCGCATATCTGTCGCGTGCAGCCTCCTCCTCAACATGCATGACATACTCGGCCTTCACCCCGTCATCTTCCCCTTCCCAGACGGTCTGCGCACCCGGTTCTTTTTCCGCGCGCACAGACGCAACCGCGATCTTCCCTTTTGGTTCGATATATTTTGTAACCACCGTGCGAAGTCCGTTGAAAAGCATATCATCTCCGGATTTCATCCTGGACAGATCAGATACTTTAACAGTCATATTTTCTTTCACCAGAACACTGCGGTTTCCGGAGGTAAGTTCTATAAATGAGGCTTTCGCTGTCCGTATAACCGCGCTGTCAGGAACAACAGATCCGATAACCGGTGTCATGTTTTTCTTTTTCTCAGTCATATCAATCATGACAGTACCGACGTAGAATTTCACGCGGATGGCGCTGTCCTGCGCAGAAACCAGAATAGCGCACATACCCACAATCATTATGGAAATGAAATATTTCATGATGTTCTCCTGATTTACATGACTGATAGTACTATAATCAGTCTTTGCAAATGTCAAGAAGTTCGCCGCTTCACAACTTTGTCGTACGCCTGCCGGATTTCCGCAAGCTCTTCCTGCGTATTATCGGCATCTGAATACCGCGCGCGTTCATAGATATCCGTCGCCTCACGGGCGGCCTCGCAGCCCTTCACCACCAGCATCTTCTCTATCTCACGGGGTGTTGCCGCCGATCCGATTTCAGTGCCGCCGTTTTTCATGATACGCATAACAATCAATCGGTAGATATTCCGTATCCGCAGTTTGTCACTATTCGGCGGATTCCCCTTTTTACGACGTGTTCCCGCTCTCAGACGTTCCTTTATCCGTTCTGTAATATCATGTACCGAAAAAATACTCTGAGTGCGCTCATCATCCTTCAACCGATACCGATTGAAAAAAGCCCGCCATGCGCTGATCCCCATGATGATCAACAATATTACACCCATGATGGACGCAATCAACGTCAGGAATATAATCGTCAGGAAAAGAATGACCGGACCATAACCGGTTTTTTTCTTATCAAGAAACAGATCCCCCCGGGCGCCTCTCGCCTTGGACAATGCCTTGATAAATTCCTCCGATTGAACTTCCGGCGGTTTGACATGAGCGATTTTATCCGCGATGAAAGCGGACACAGACGCATCATAGATCGACAATCGATGCCCCGCGGAAAGCGCGATAACTGACGCGCTTATCACGACCGCACCCGCGCACAATGCGAGTTTGAACTTTATCCCTTTGGTCTTTTCAACTTGTACGGCGGATAGACTCTCATCTATAACAGTATTTTCGAACGCGGATACTGATGCGAGAACCGTTCCCGACGCGACGGTCACGATAAATCCGTACATCACGAAATGTGCGGAATGCGCATCATACGCAAGTAAAACAAGGTAAGACAATATCAATAATGCGGAATACACCGCAAGCCGGAGAAATCCGAATCTCGCACGCGCGACCACCCGATGGGAAACTATCAGAATATAGAATCCGATAATATAGATGACGACCGCGTCGCTTTTAAGAACAAGGTATGATCCGATACCGATCAATATTGATACCACAAGAAGAGAAAGCAGTGAACTCAGCGGGTCCTTGAAAATAAAATCCGCCGAATAGAGAATCAGATACGGAATCAGTAGGTACGCAACAGAGTACGGCGGCAGGGTGATCCGGAAAAAAAGCACGGTGATCATTGATACTGCGGCATATGCGACAACATAGAAGATCAAGGCTTCCGTAACGCGTACGAGCGGACTTTTCTTTATTTCAGGGCGTGACCATGTGTGGTCTGATTTCAGGTCTTCATCAAATACTGTCATTTTATCTGCCAGATTATACAGTCTGAAGGGCTCTCCGAACTCCGGCGCTCCTCGTAATCACGGGTAAAAATCCTGAGCGCGGACACACCCCTGTTTCTGAGACTCATATAGGCGTGATGATACGTACCAGACTGATCCTGCGAAATGAATATATAGAAAATCTGCGCCGCGGGATCTGTCGGTATATCAGGAATAAATTCATCCGCATGATCTGATTTCGCGGGAGCGCCGATTCGCGCGAGCGTCTCCAGAGTCTCAATCAATCTCGCGGGACCGCTCCCTTCGGAGATGGATGCGGAAAGCCCCGTCGCGCAGTCAATCCCGTTCGACACCAGACCCACAGGAACATTCTTTTCCATCAGACGGACCGCAAGCGTCGCGGCCAGTGAGACGACCGCCTCACGGAGCGAATGCGCGTCATCCGCATAACGTACTTTGCAATCGAGAACGATCAACACGCGGGACACCGATGTATAGTCGTATTGATTGACGCGCAGTTCCCCTGTCCGCGCGCTTGCTTTCCAGTTGATCCGCCTGAAGCTGTCGGTCGGCGCGTATTCACGTATGCCGCGCAGATAAAAAAGATCCTCGTACAGGTTTCTGCGGGAGATCATTTCTCCGACAATATGTGTAAGCTCAACCGGCATCTCCTGCACCGGAACGATCTTCGGATACACATGAAGAGCTTTCGTCTGATTGAATGAGCGCGACAAACGCACGTTGTTCATCACGTCGCCTGTCGCCGCGGTGATATCCGTTATGCGGTAAAACCCGCGCTTCAATGCGGTGAACCGATGTTCACGAATTCTTCTTTCATACGAGAAAAGCGAAAAAAAACCGTTCACCGTGTAAAATGTTCCGCGCGGCGAGTCCAGACCGTCAATGATAACAGCCCACGGAAGAATGAACCCTGTTTTGATCCACAGGAGCGGAAGAAATTTCCGATTCTCGAAAACTTCAGTGATAATCCCCTGCTCTCCCTCGAATACGCCGTCACCCTTGAATTCCACATTATACCGGGTGCGGTCGAAACAGTGAATGGAATAATACCGTCTCTGCAGATAGAAAACCATAATCAGGATTGAAAGGAGAAGGACGAGACTCATTACCCGCGTCCGGATGCGGCTTTACCGCCGCCCTTGAAATCCTCAACGGGTGCGGGGGTGGATTCGAGTACGGACCGCACGAGATCCTCCCCGGTATTTCCGCGGATAGCGGACACATCTTTGATAATGATACGATGGGAAAGTACATACGGCGCGAGAAGTTTTACATCATCAGCAGTCACGTACGCGCGTCCGTGTATCGCGGCGAAAACTTTTGACATGCGGAGCAGCGCGAGACTTCCGCGCGGGCTTACCCCCAGACGGACAGCATCTGTTTTACGGGTATTCTCCGCGATACGGAGAATGTATTCCTCTATGTCGGCGGTCGTTTCAACTTCAGTGCAGACTGCCCTAGCCGCAACAATCTCTTCCGCGGTGCACACCGAAGAAAGCGCATCAACAGGGTTCACTCCCTTAAAACGCGCGAAGATCTCCCGCCCCTCTTCAATTGTCGGATAACCGATTCTGATTTTAACAATAAAGCGGTCAAGTTCAGCTTCGGGAAGAGGAAATGTTCCGTGCGTCTCAATCGGATTTTCCGTTGCGATCACGAAGAACGGCTCGGAGAGCATGTGAGTCTTTCCGTCAATAGTTATCTGACGCTCTTCCATACATTCGAGAAGGCTCGACTGTGTACGCGGTGTTGCGCGATTGATCTCGTCTGCGAGAAGTATATTGGTAAAAAGCGGCCCGCGCCTGAACATGAAACGATTCTCTTTCTGGTTATAATAATTAATGCCGGTTATATCTGAAGGCAGAAGATCCGGAGTAAACTGGACTCGTTTGAACGCGGCTCCGATTGAACGGGAAAGCGCCTTTGCGAGAGTTGTTTTTCCCGTACCCGGAACATCCTCAAGAAGCGCATGTCCCCCTGAAAAAAGCGCCGCAATCACGATATCGATCACATCGCGCTTACCTACGAAAACCGATCCGACGTTATCACGGATCTTTCCGGCGCAATCCTTTACCGAACTCACATCCATTCCCATACCTCGCGTATACGAATACTATGCAGGTGAGAAATCAATTCAAGCAGATTTCAATCAATCAGCATAATTATAGGCACTTTGAATAACTGCTTTTATCCTTATACAAAAAGCAACAAAGAAGTAATTTGATCAGCGTGTGCCTGCAAAGGCGATTTTAAAAAACATAGTTTGTCAAATCGCCTTTATATCTTTGCGCAACAACAGGTTTCATTACTTGGAACTGAAACCTGATTGTCAGGTGTTACGCATATAGAATGCCGGCACGGACAATACCCGCAGTTTCTATGGAATCGGCATTATGATGCAGCGCATTCTCCGTAGGTTTACAGAATACCCCGGCCTCACTACACGCCGAGCGTTACACGGACCTTCATGTTTCTGCCTTTCGGCATTGATATAAAACATTCCTTTGCGTTGAATCGCGTCCACGGCTTGCCGTTTATCTCAACCTTCTTGAGTATCACCGTTTTGTCTTCGATTATTTTAACATAATGACGTTCACCGTCATAATCGGATGACAAATTAAAATAGAGTGACGCATCGGTCTTCTTCACATAAAAACTGAGATACAGATAATTCATAAGCGAGTGTTCCATAGAGTGATACATCGCTTTATATAGATCACCTTTCTGTCTCCGCGCGTCTTTTCCGTCGGGAGATGTCGATGGGAAGCACTCAAGATTTTTGTGATCAATTATATACGTGTCCCAGAACCACGAGCATTGCATGAAGTTTTCAAGATACGCGCGGTCGCCCGTAAACCGATAGAGATTGAGCATCAGGAAATTTCCTTCAGTCTGAGTCCACCAATCCTTGCTGTCATCAGTGAGCGACGGCTTCAGCGCGTGAAACTGAAATTTCCATCCCCAGTAACGCGAGTCCCAGTTCAGTTTTGTCTGTATGCGCGCGATACTTTCCGCCGCATCGAGATATTTTTTCTCACCGGTCAGATGATACGCGCGGGTAAAAACCCATCCCGTTTTGAGATTGTGCCCCACCCACAGATTGTTTTCAATCGACTTCCAGTCATCAGTGAATGTCTCGCCGACAAATCCGGTGTTCTTATCAATCATCTTCTCACGGGCGACATCGGCGACTCTGATAAAATCATCGTATAACGATTTTTTTCCGGTCGCGAGATAATAGTATATGAGATACGCCGTACATGTGTCCATCTGTGAGTTGAACGACTTGGTGCTCACCGTCTTGTACCACTCAGGGCTCACTTCGGCGAAATACCCCTTGTACTCGGGATCCCACGCGCGGGTCTGTATCAGTTCATGTGTTTTATCGATATACGGCAGCGCTGTTTTATCATGCGTCGCGAAATAATAGAGTACGGGGCCGAGATTTCCGTACGTCTCGTCGAACATGTTCTTCTGAAAATACTTTTCCGAACGGTTGTTTCTGTCCCGGTAAAGAATCCATCCTCCGTTCTTTTCGTCCCAGCCGTATCTATAAAGATAGTCAAGCGCATAACGCGCGAGATCAAGATAGTGTTCATCTCCGCTGAGAAGATACGCCACGCTGTATCCGTACGCGATGCGCGATATCATACGGGGGAATTTTCCCTTATGCTTGTTCACGCTTCCGTCGAACATCACATCGGAGTAAAAACCGCCCTTGTCGCGATCGATGGTTTGTTCCCAGAACGGAACAATCTCCGTAAGCGCCTGAGTCCTCCAGAATTCGGGTTCAAGATATCGCGTAATATCACCGGTCTCCGGGCGCTCGGGACTGAAAAACACGACAGCCGCGACAATATTTCCGCACACGAACACGACCGTGATCGCAACTTTGATCCGTTCACGGACACTGAACCTGCACACACGAACCAGCTTTTCCATGATGATTGATGCCATATCAGTTACGGACTCCCACCGTGAGATTGTCTATGAACTGCCGGTGGAATTTTATAAAAAGAACCAACGGTATAATGATCGTCACAAAACCGGTCGCGGCGATCGCACCCGCGTTGCCGATAAACGTCAATGCAATCGGCAGCGTGAACAGCGATTCATCGCGCATAACAATCATCGGAATCAGGAAGTCATTCCATACAATCCTGAACTGTATGATCGCAAGCGCCGCGAGCGCGGGCCGCGCGAGCGGCATGATGATATGCCACCAGATACGGAGATGTCCCGCTCCGTCCATCTTCGCCGACTCCACCACCTCGTAAGGAATCTTGATGAAATACTGCCGGAGAAGAAATACGCCGAATCCGGACACCGTTGCGGGAAGAATAAGCCCCAGCCAGTTATTGACCAGATGAAGCGAACTTATCACCATATAAAAACCCACGATGAGCGTTGAGGTGGGAAGCATCATGGTGCAGATCGACATAATGAAGAATGCTTTCCTGCAGCGGAAGCGGATAAACACGAGCGCATACGCGCACATTGAACAGATGATGCCGGTCAGCACTATCGTTCCCGTGGAGACGAGAATCGAATTGAAAAGAGCGCGTCCCGCGTTCCAATGTATAAAACTCGCCACATACGAATCACGAGTGTATGTCTGTACCGCTTCCCATATCGGTTTCGTAAAAAGCACCGGCGGCATCTGAAGCATCTCAAGCGGCGGACGCAGCGATGCGTCAAACAGCCATATAAGCGGGAACAGAAATACGAGCGCGACAAGGGACAGAACAACAGTCCGGAGTACGGGGCGCAATCGTATGCTTCGCATAACTCTCTTCATATCGCTGCGCAGATACTCCCCGCCATGGGTACGGTCAAGTACGGGTTTTTCGATAACCCGCCAGGAAATGACGGCGGCAATATATGATGCGGCAAGAATCACCGCGGTGGCGGCCAACCACAGCGGAAAATCCTTCACTCCCATATTATGATAGCGTCTGAGTCCGTAGAATGAAAACACATTGATGATGACGAAATGCCATATATAAAGCCCGAACGATATCTTCGCGGTAAACCGGAAAAATCGATTATCCAGAATCAGCCCCGCCCGTTTTGAGTGAGCGAGTGTTACCAAAAGCGCGGCCACGAGCACTGTCAGAAACGGAAAGAAATACGGCTGATTCTGAAAACTCGCAGAGAACTCTTTAAGATTTCTCACATCCCATACAAAAAACACGATCGACGCGATAATAAGCACAGCCGCCAGATCAAAGTAACCCTTCTCTTTTAATCGACCTACAACCGCTGACGGACGCATGAGGCGGACCGTTACTCCCGACGCGATTATACCAAGCGCGAAGTGCGCGAAGAATCCAACCGGATTATAATTCGGCATCCACCATTTGGAACCGCCCACAATTCCGAACTCCCATCCTCTGCGCAGATTATCCGGAGTGAGATAAATATGGATGAGTTGGTTCGCGCCGAGAATGGCAGCTAACGCGGTAATCCATAACAAAATGGCTTTTCCGAATGAACGGCTCTTCCCCGTAAAAAAGAAAAGTACCGCCATGAAAAGCGGCATCAGCACGTATGCGAATACCTCGAAACTGATCGACCAGAGCGGTGAATTCATCCAGTCGACAGGAAACAATGTCGAGAAATGAAATCCCGACGTGAATGTAAGTCCCGTAAAAAGCCTTCTCCAGAAATATGAGAAGTTCGGAACGAAAAGCACTGCGAGAAACATTGATACAAAAAACGCGGTATAGTATCCGGGCATGATGCGCGCGGCGCGTCGGATGATATAGTTTTTAATAGAGGGAAACGCACCGCCGTTCAGATACGATTTCCAGAACGGATATGACAGAAGAAAGCCGGAGAGCACGAAAAACACGCTCACCCCGCTTGAGCCGCGCAGAAAAAAGGACTGGATCTCCTGAATCCACGGAGGCTGCGCATAGTAGTCCAATCGCTGAAACGCATGATGAAATATCACGGCGAGACACGCCAGCGCACGTACTCCGTCCGCTCCTGAAAGCGTATTTCCATTTGTTGTCTTATTTACAATAGCAATCTGTTCCCTGCTCATATCACCGCTCCGTTGAAACTCCGTGTCATCATACGGTCAATTATCCTTCTCACGTCCCAATCCCAGGAACCTGATCTGCAGCAGACTTACTCCCAGAATAATGAAGAACGCGACCCATCCGGCCGCTGCCGCGAGACCGACATTGAAATCGCCATGGAATGCTTTTCCGTAGATGTATATAAGAACCGTCGCGACATTTTCATTTATGCCGTACTGAAACAGCATATACACAAGATCGAACACGAGCAGTGAACCGATTGCGCTCGTCACCGCCATGAATGTCACGGCGGGCCGCATCAGCGGAATTGTTATGCGAAAGAACATCTGCCGTCCGGTCGCGCCGTCAATTCTCGCGGCCTCGTAGAGTGACGGATCAATCGTCTGGAGATAAGAGTAAAAATATACCGCCTGAAATCCTATCCCCTGCCAGAACGCGACGAGCACCAGCAGTATGAAACTGTATGATTTGTCATATAACCATTCTATATGATTCGGTAAATGGAGCGCGCCCATCGCCCAATTGATCATACCGGTATCAGAATCAAACAGCGTCCGGAAAAGCAGTGCCGCGACAACCGTGTTCATCAGAAAGGGTACGAAAAAAGCGGCCTGCAGAACACCCCTGATCCTTTTATACGGAATGCTCTGAAGCCATACCGCGAGAATAAGCCCCGCGGGAAGCTGTGTAATGATACACACGAACATGAATTTGAATGTTACATAGATCGACTGCCAGAACTGTCCGTCATGAACAAGCGTGCGGTAATTCTCCAGCCCGACAAACTGCCCCGGAGAAATTCCCTGAGCGTCCTTGCAGCTTACGATGAATCCGTATACAAACGTACAGATCACAAACAGGATCATCATTATGAAAAACGGACTCATGAAGAAGTATCCGCTCACCTGTTCTCTGAACATAATGCGGGTTTTCATGTTTTGCTTTTTTTCGGCAAGAGAATATCCGGTTCCGTTCATTACCAATCACTCCGTCTTATCGACTCGATATCAGGCCGATAATAATGGTATTTACGCAAAGAAAAACTGATCATCGTCACGATATGCGGCTGTTGACGCAGACAATCACCGCAGTCACACCTGTGCCTGACATAGAAAAAATCCCGCACTTCACCCGCGAAATCAATCCATCCAAATATCAATTGATCTGCCGCGCAACAAAAGATTTACGGAAGGGATGAAAGGATCAAAAAAAGATCAGCCGGTAATGGATATCACATATCCTTTACCGGTTCGACCGGACTTATAAAGTCAGACAAAAAAAGGAAGGGTTACACGATTCGCGGAAATACTATCGTCACACGGACATGGCCACAGTCAGTACCGTTTGCGCATCCTGTAACGGAGGATCATTCCTCCCGCGTTGAGAAGAAGAATAAGCATTATAAGAATGATCGCGCTGCCGTATTGGAGCGGACGCGTCTCGGCGATATGAGTTCCCGCGGTGGCAAGCACATATATATGATACGGCAGTGCCATGACCTCACTGTATACAGAGGTCGGAAGATCCGGCGTACTGAATGCCGCGGCCGTGAACATAATGGGCGCGGTCTCTCCAGCCGCGCGGGCCATTGAAAGCATTACACCGGTGAGGATACCGGGAATCGCGTTCGGCAGCACAATTTTCGCAATTGTCTGAAATTTGGTGGCGCCGAGCGACAGTGACGCTTCGCGATAACTTCCCGGAACAACAAGAAGCGCTTCCTCTGTCGATCGGATAATGAGAGGCATATTGAGAATCCCGAGCGTCAGTGATCCGGCGACAATAGAAACACCAAAGCCGAAAAAAACCACAAACACGGAGAGTCCGAACAGACCGAACACGACTGACGGCACACCCGCAAGGTTGTTGACCCCGAGACGGATAATCTTGACAACCCGCTCATTCCGCGCGTACTCGACAAGATAAATCGCAGTCGCCACTCCGACGGGAATCGATACGAGCGATGATCCTATCATCAGATAAAAGGTTCCGAGAATTGCGGGGAATATCCCCCCTTCTGTCATCTCTTTGCGAGGCATAGCGGATATAAATTCCCACGAAATCGACGAGATTCCGCTCTTTATGATATATCCAAGAATAAAGAGGAGAAATATAATCACGGAAAAGGAGGCGATCCGTATCACTATAAACGATATATTCTCTATTATTTTCTTCTTCGTATTCATCTGTGTCTCCGTACTGATTTCAGTTCCACTTGAATTTGTATTTCTCGGACAACTTCGTCGAAAGAATATTGAACACAAACGTGATCAGAAAGAGGACGATGCCGATCGCAAAAAGCGCGCGATAGTGAACACTTCCAACGGGTGCTTCTGCCATCTCAGCCGCGATGTTTGAAGTCAGGGGACGCACCGGCGCAAAGAGCGATCCCGGAATCAGCGCGGATCCTCCCGCAATCATAAGAACCACCATCGTCTCCCCTATCACACGGGAAATCCCGAGCAGGATCGCAGTCCATATTCCGGACAAAGCGGCCGGAATCGTTATGTGAATAATCGTCTGCAGACGATTCGCTCCAAGCGCATACGATGATTCCTTGAGAGATGATGGAACCGAAGACAGTGCGTCTTCCGCGATAGATGCGATGGTAGGTATCGCCATAAACGCCAGCATCACCGCCGCGTTGAACAGATTGAGACCAGTATCAAGATTGAATTGCTTCTGAAGAAACGGCGCAACGACGACCATTCCGAAAAAACCGATAACGACTGAGGGAATCGACGCGATAAGCTCAATCACCGGTTTGACGATCTCCCGCGTAACCCTGTGCGCAAGTTCCGAAAGATATACCGCGATCGCAAGGGAGAGCGGCACCGCGATAAGTGACGCGATCAATGTTACGGCAAGAGATGCCGCGATGAGGGGCATAATCCCGAAGCGGGCATTGTCACTCGTCGGATACCATTCTTTGCCGAAAAGAAACTCCTTCACTGACACCTTGTCGAAAAGCGGAATTCCTTCCCTGAAAAGAAAAAGCATTATGCAGAACAGGATCGCGAGACAGGTCAACGCGACAAACAGAAATGCCTTCTCAATTATTTTTTCTTTGATTGATGATGTTAATATCTTCATGACAGGAATGTCACCCTATTGTATGAAGAAATTATAAAGAGCCGATCAAGATGATATGAATTGCGAGAGGGTGATTCAAAGCC
>Ga0209800_10000166_pt1 | contig 132392 bp, 133 predicted proteins | sample Higcelweek8metaG_FD_187174 | JGI IMG/M metagenome (GOLD analysis project Ga0209800, IMG submission 187174) | Freshwater pond sediment microbial communities from the University of Edinburgh, under environmental carbon perturbations - High... | ecosystem: Environmental > Aquatic > Freshwater >... | reverse complement strand
AGTTGCAAGTACAAGCCGGCGCTGCTAATCCAGCCCCTCCGGTTGGACCAGCACTCGGTCAACGTGGTGTTAACATCATGGAATTTTGTAAGGCGTTCAACGAGCGTACAAAAGATAAGGCAGGTTTCAAACTCCCTGTTGTTATTACGGTATATGCGGATAAAACGTTCTCATTCATCACAAAACAACCCCCTGCATCTGCTCTCATTATGAAAGCGGCTGGTCTTAAAAAAGGGACAGATAATCCGATGAAAAACAAAGTGGGTAAAATCACTAAAGCTCAATTGATGGAAATCGTTAAGCAAAAAATTCAAGATATGAATACTGATGACGTTGATGCTGCGGCGGCTACAATTGCTGGTTCTGCACGTTCAATGGGTGTTGATATCGTAGATTAATTTCTACACTACTCTTCGACCGCAAAGAGGCTAAATCTTGCGGCAGATTCTAATATTGGAGAATTCAAATGGCTGGAAAACGCTATAAACAACTTAGTGAAAAAATTGATATGACAAAAAGCTACTCGGTAGCAGATGCTGCGGCATTTGTTAAAGAGCTTAAATCTGCAAAATTTGACGAAACCGTCGAGATTGCATTAAACCTTGGTGTTGACCCACGTCACGCTGACCAAATGATCCGTGGCGCGGTTGTGCTTCCTCACGGTACGGGGAAAGTGGTTCGTGTTGCGGTTTTCGCAAAAGGGGCAAAAGCGGATGAAGCAAAAGCAGCCGGTGCTGATATCGTCGGAAGCGATGATTTGGTTGAGCAAATCAAAGCAGGCAATATCAACTTCGATATCGTTGTTGCTGCACCGGATTGTATGGGTCTTGTTGGTCAAGTAGGGCGTATCCTCGGGCCAAAAGGGATGATGCCGAATCCTAAAACAGGAACCGTGACAGCAGATATCGCAAAAGCGGTTAGCAATGTTAAAGGCGGACAAGTTAACTTCCGTGTTGACAAAAAAGGGAACATCCATGCCGGTATCGGCAAAGTGAGTTTCGATACGGATAAAATTGCTGAAAATATCAAAGCGTTTGTCGGTGCTATTAACCGTGCGAAACCTTCTACTGCAAAAGGTCGTTACATCAAAAATGCAGCATTGTCTCTTACAATGAGCCCTGCAATTAAATTTGAAACACAAGAATTGTTAGATATTCGTTAATTGAATGTTTAATTGACGAAGCAAAGCTTCGTCTTTATCTTATGGACTGAAGACAGTAGGGGGCTTAGGCCTTAATCAGAAAACTCTGCCCCGCTTGAAGTTGTATGTCTGGAAAGGAGAAACTATGAATAAATCACAGAAATCTGAGATTGTTAGTACTCTAACAAATGAGTTCAAATCTTCTGCAGCGGTTATTATGTGTGACTATCGCGGTTTAGCTGTGTCTGAACTCGAAGCACTTCGTAAAATCGCACGTGAAAAAGAGACGAAAGTTCAAGTTGTAAAAAATACACTAGCAACGATCGCTCTTAATAATGCTGAAATGTCGGGTATTGACATCGTTGATACCAACATTTTCGTATGGGGCGCTGATGCAATCGCTGCTTCAAAAACCGTTGTTGATTTCGCTAAAGCAAATGATAAATTCGTCATTCGTCAAGCTTACATTGACGGGCAAGCTGCAGATGAGAAAAAAGTACGTGCATTCGCTACCCTACCGGGACGCGAAGAGTTGCTTGGAATGCTCGCATCTGTTTGGATGGGACCAGTTCGCAACTTCACAATCGGACTCGATGCGCTTAAACGTAAAAAAGAAGAAGCGGCGTAATTGCTGCTTTGAAAAACCGCTGATAGATATGTCGGCATAAAATTAAAAACAAAATTCTAATAGGAGAATATTATGGCTGTTACAAAACAAGACGTTCTTGAGTTTATCTCAAACCTTTCTGTCCTCGAGCTTTCAGAGCTTGTAAAAGAATTCGAAGAAAAATTCGGAGTATCTGCTCAACCGGTAGCGGTTGCAGGTGGTGCTGTTGCTGCAGTTGCTGCAGAAGAAGAAAAAACTGAATTCGACGTTATCTTGAAAGACGGTGGTGATAAAAAAATCAACGTTATTAAAGTAGTACGTGCGATGACAGGTCTTGGTCTTAAAGAGGCTAAAGATGCAGTTGAAGGCGCTCCTACAACTATCAAAGAAGGTATCTCTAAACAAGATGCTGAAGCAGCGAAAAAAGAGCTTGAAGAAGCTGGCGCTGCCGTCGAAATCAAATAAATTTGATCGGAGGCACCCGTGCCTCCACCTCCCACAGGGCACTTTACGAAGCGGATTTTACCTTCTTCGTAAAGTGCCCATACGTCGTTATGGACTCAAGGACGCTTGAGTCATAGACTTTGCACTTATCCCTATGGGATCAAAAACTTCGATTGAGGTAGCCTATGTTAAACACTCTTCACTCCGGAAACCGCTTACGCGTTGATTTCGCGAAAACTCCCCAGCAAATTGAAGTACCGAATTTGTTACAACTTCAACAAAGTTCGTATGAATCATTTTTGATGTTAGATCAAAAAGATCGTACAAAAAGCGGTATTGAGCGCGTATTTCAGTCGGTATTCCCGATTCATGATTCACAAAACCGTCTCTCTCTTGAATATCTCGGTTCTGAGGTAGGACGTCCTAAATATACTGTACGTGAATGTATGGAACGCGGATTGACCTACTCGGTATCGCTTCGTATGAAAACACGTCTTATGATTTGGGATCGTGATGAAAACACCAAAGAGAAAACCGGTGTTAAAGATATTAAAGAACAAACGATTTTTATTCGTGACATTCCTTTGATGACCGAACGCACTTCGTTCGTCATCAACGGGGTAGAACGTGTTGTTGTAAATCAGCTTCACCGCTCTCCGGGGGTTATCTTCAAGGAAGAAGAATCGACCACCGCCGGAAGCAAAATGATTTTTACCGGTCAAATTATTCCCGACCGCGGTTCATGGCTCTATTTTGAGTACGATCCGAAAGATATCCTTTACATGCGTATCAACAAACGCCGTAAAGTACCGGTTACTATTATGTTCCGTGCACTCGGTTACAGCAAGCAAGACATCTTAAAAATGTTCTATCCGTTGCAAAAAATCCGTGTTGAAGAGAACAAATATCTTATGGATTTTGATCCGGAGCAATTCGCCGGACGTCTTGGGTATGATCTTATCGACAGTGAAGGAAAACTCCTTGTTGCTGCGGGTAAACGTCTTTCAGCAAAAAAAGCGGAAAAATTGATTTCTGAGGGTGTCACTGCAATTCAGTATCCGATCGAAACCTTGATTGAACGCCATCTGGCTGAGCCTATCATCGATGCGGTAACGGGTGAAGTCATGTTCGACACTATGGCACAGCTTGATGAAACTAAACTTAAAAAGATGATTGAAGCGGGCGTTAAAGAGTTCGTAATCGCCAATGACCTTGCAGAAGGGTATGACAGTGCCATTATCAACGCATTTATTGCTGATGCCGATTCACTAAAATTGCTCCGTCAAACGGAAATTATCGAAGATGAAAATGATCTTGCGGCGATCCGTATTTATAAAGTAATGCGCCCCGGTGAACCGGTAACCAAAGAGGCAGCGAAAATTTTCGTCAATCAGCTTTTCTTTGATCCGGAACGCTATGATTTGACCCGTGTCGGCCGTATGAAAATGAATCATAAACTCGGGCTCAATATTCCTGAGTACGTGACTGTTTTAACCAATGAAGATATTATCAATACTGTTAAATACGTCGTTAAAGTTAAAAACGGACAAGGTCATATTGATGACCGTGACCACCTTGGTAACCGACGTATCCGTTCAATCGGTGAGTTACTTGGAAATGAGCTTCATAACGGTTTGATCAAAATGCAAAAAGCGATCAAAGACAAACTCTCAACGATGAGCGGACCGACCACTGAATTGATGCCGCATGATTTGATCAACTCAAAAATGATCACTTCTACCATTATGGAGTTTTTCAGCGGCGGACAATTATCACAATTTATGGACCAAACGAATCCGTTGTCGGAAGTTACCCATAAACGTCGTCTATCAGCTCTCGGAGAGGGCGGTCTTGTTAAAGAGCGTGCCGGATTTGAAGTGCGTGACGTTCACCCGACACATTACGGCCGTATCTGTCCGATTGAGACTCCTGAGGGACAAAACATCGGTTTGATCAACACGTTGGCAACCTACTCTAAAGTAAATGAGCATGGATTTATCGAAGCCCCGTATAATGTGGTTAAAGACGGTATTGTAACGTCTGAAGTCGTTTATTTGACAGCAACACAAGAAGAGGGGAAAGTTATTGCAGCGGCGTCAAGTCGTGTGGATGAGAAAGGTAACTTCCTGGATGATTTGGTTGAGACACGTCAGGACGGTGAATATCCTCTTGTTTCTCCAAAAGAGTGTGAACTCCGTGACTTGACACCACACATGGTTGTCGGTGTTGCGGCGAGCTTGATTCCGTTCTTGGAACACGATGACGCGAACCGCGCATTGATGGGATCGAACATGCAACGTCAAGCCGTGCCGTTGTTGCGTCCTGAAGCACCGATGGTTGGAACAGGGGTTGAAAAACTCGTTGCTCGCGATTCATGGGAGTGTGTAAAAGCGGATCGCAGCGGTATCGTTGAAAAAGTCGATTCTAAACACATTTACGTAATGGGTGAAGATGAAGACGGAACATTTATCGATTATTATCCGTTGCAAAAAAATCTTCGTACCAATCAAAATACGACGTTCTTGCAAAAACCGATTGTTAAACAAGGGCAAATGGTAACGAAAGGTCAAATCATCGCGGATGGTCCGAACATGGATCAAGGTGAATTGGCACTCGGTATCAATGCACTCGTTGCCTTTATGCCGTGGAATGGATACAACTTCGAGGATGCGATCGTTATGTCTGAGCGTATGATCCGTGAAGATGCATTTACCTCGGTTCATATTTATGAAAAAGAGGCAGAAGCACGCGAACTTAAACACGGTGTCGAAGAGATCACCCGTGACATTCCGAACGTGCGTGATGACGAACTTTCACACCTTGATGACAGCGGTATCGTAAAAATCGGTACCTATGTTAAAGGTGGGATGATCCTCGTCGGTAAAGTTTCTCCGAAAGGTGAAGTAAAACCGACTCCTGAAGAGCGTTTACTTCGCGCAATCTTCGGTGAAAAAGCAGGTCACGTTGTGAACAAATCACTATACTGTACACCGAGTATGGAAGGGGTTGTTGTTGACGTTAAAGTCTTCACGAAAAAAGGGTATGACAAAGACCCACGTACTCTTGAACTTGAAAAACAAGAACGTGATGAACTTGAGCGCGAACACTACGACCGATTGTTGATGATTGACAAAGAAGAGATGCTCCGCATTGTTTCCTTGCTCACCAAACATCCGTTGCTCAGCGATGTAAGCATCAACGGCAACGAGTATAAAGCGGGCGAAAACGTCAAAGCGGACGATCTTAAAGAGGTTAACCGTTTTGCGATGAATAACGTCGTTAAAGCGTTTAGCGACGATATTCAAGAGAAATACAACCAAACGAAAAACCACTTCCAAAAAGAGAAGAAAAAATTCCGTGACGAACACGAAGAAAAACTCTCTATCTTGGAAAAAGATGACATTCTTCCAAACGGTGTGGTTAAATTCGTAAAAGTTTATATCGCGACAAAACGTAAACTCAAAGTCGGGGATAAAATGGCGGGACGTCACGGGAATAAAGGTATCGTTTCGACGATCGTTCCTCAAGTTGACATGCCGTACATGGCAAACGGACGTTCAGTCGATGTCTGTTTGAATCCGCTCGGGGTACCTTCTCGTATGAATATCGGGCAAATCCTTGAGATGCACCTCGGTATGGTCGGGAAAGAACTCGGATTCCAAATTCAAGATATTTTCGAAGCGAAACAAAAAGAGTTTATCGGTGAACTAAGAGCGAAAATGATCTCTTTCGCCGATGTAGCGGGTCTGATGAACGCGGCTAAAGTACTCGGTGATATGGATGATGCTACCCTTCTTGGGTATGCGCAAGATTGGTCTCGCGGTGTTAAATTTGCAACCCCTATTTTTGAAGGGGTGACCGAAGCGGAGTTTGCGAAACTTTTTGCATTGGCAAAACTTGATGATGATGGAAAAATGGAGCTTTACGACGGTAAAACCGGTGATAAAATGAAAGAGCGCGTTAACGTCGGTTACATGTACATGCTCAAACTCCATCACTTGGTTGATGAGAAAGTACATGCCCGTTCAACCGGACCATACTCTCTCGTTACTCAGCAGCCGGTCGGTGGTAAAGCACTCTTCGGCGGACAACGTTTCGGGGAGATGGAAGTATGGGCACTTGAAGCCTACGGTGCTTCTGCAGTCCTTAAAGAGATGTTGACCATTAAATCGGATGATGTTGACGGACGTGTACGTGCGTACAAAGCAATTACGAAAGGTGAAAGTGTACCGGCATCCGGTATCCCTGAAACTCTTTTCGTATTAACCAAAGAGCTCCAATCATTGGCGCTTGATATTGAGATTTTTGACGAGGTGGATGACAATGAGTAAATTAGTACCGGTTGCCGTAACGGAAGAGAATCGCCCAGTCGATATTAAACAAATCCAATTTCGCCTTGCGTCGCCTGAGAGAGTTCTCTCATGGAGTCACGGTGAAGTTAAAAAACCTGAAACTATTAACTACCGTACCCTTAAACCGGAACGTGATGGACTGTTTTGTGCCAAAATTTTCGGGCCGGTTCGTGATTACGAATGTTTGTGCGGAAAATACAAAAAAATGCGCTATAAAGGTGTTATTTGTGAAAAATGTGGCGTTGAAGTCACTTCGGCAAAAGTTCGCCGTACCCGTATGGGACACATCGACCTTGTTACTCCGGTAGCGCATATTTGGTACGTCAGTTCACTTCCAAGCCGTATCGGAACACTTCTCGGCGTGAAAATGAAAGACCTTGAGCGCGTATTGTATTATGAAGCATACATCGTTAAAAGCGGTGGAGAAGCATACTATGACGGTGAGCAAACCTCTGCGGTACTAAAATACGACGTATTGAATGAAGAACAATACCGCACATTGGTACAACGTTACGGAGACAGCGGTTTTTCAGCAGAGATGGGTGGATCAGCAGTTCGTGAATTGCTTGATGAACTCGATCTTGTTGATCTTTTTTCATCATTGAAAGAAGAAGTAGCAGGAACCAATTCGGAAGCAAAACGTAAAACGATCGTTAAGCGTTTGAAAGTTATTGAATCTTTCTTGAACTCAGGGAATAATCCGGCGTGGATGATGCTCACAGCATTACCGGTTCTTCCTCCTGAACTTCGCCCGTTGGTAAGTTTGGACGGCGGAAAATTCGCGGTATCGGATGTCAATGACCTCTATCGCCGTGTTATCAACCGTAACCAACGTCTTAAACGTCTAATCGAACTTGAAGCACCGGAAATTATTGTTCGCAATGAAAAACGGATGCTTCAAGAAGCAGTCGATGCGTTGTTTGACAACGGTCGTCGTGCAAATGCCGTTAAAGGTGCAAACAAACGTCCGTTGAAATCACTCTCCGAGATTATTAAAGGGAAACAAGGGCGTTTCCGTCAGAATCTACTCGGTAAACGTGTTGACTTCTCAGGACGTTCCGTTATCGTTGTCGGACCAAACCTTCAAATGGATCAGTGCGGATTGCCAAAACAAATGGCATTGGAACTTTTCAAACCTCATTTGATTGCAAAACTCGAAGATAAAGGGTATGCGACCACCGTGAAAGCGGCGAAAAAAATGATCGAAGAGAAAACCAATGAAGTTTGGGAGTGTCTTGCGGAAATCGTTGAGGGGTATCCGATTATGCTCAACCGTGCTCCGACGTTGCATAAACTCTCGATCCAAGCGTTTCACCCGAAATTGATCGACGGTAAAGCGATTCAATTGCACCCTCTCGTTTGTGCCGCCTTTAATGCGGACTTCGACGGTGACCAAATGGCAGTTCACGTTCCACTTTCAGCCGAAGCGATTGCGGAGTGTAAAGTATTGATGCTCTCATCGATGAATATCTTGCTCCCTGCATCGGGTAAAGCGATTGCAACCCCTTCACAAGATATGGTCTTGGGTCTTTACTATTTGACACTTGGCAAAAATGATGTGAAAGGATCGAATAAACTTTTCAGCAACGTTGATGAGATTATGATCGCACTCGAACATAATGCACTTGATTTACATGCAAAAGTTCGTACTCGTGTTGACGGTCGTGTTATCCATACCACTGCGGGACGTATGATTCTTCAAGATATTCTTCCGGAATTCGTACCGGCAGAGCTTTGGAACGTTGTGATGAAAAAGAAAAACATCTCAATCCTTGTTGACTATGTCAATAAACACGGAGGAATAGCGGTAACTGCCGGTTTCTTGGATGATTTGAAAAACCTTGGTTTCAAATATGCGACTAAATCGGGTGTTTCTATCTCTATCACCGATATCATTATCCCTGAAATGAAAGCAGGATTGATTGTTTCTTCTAAAAATCGTGTTAAAGAGATCCAAAAACAATTTGAAGCGGGTCTTTTGACTGAGCAAGAGCGTTATAATAAAATCATTGACGTCTGGACGGATACGAACAATACCGTTGCGGGCGGAATGATGGAGTTAATCCAAAATGATAAAGACGGATTTAACTCGATCTTTATGATGGCGGACTCTGGAGCGCGTGGTTCTGCGGCTCAGATTCGTCAGCTTGCCGGTATGCGTGGTTTGATGGCGAAACCGGACGGTTCGATTATTGAAACTCCGATTATTTCGAACTTTAAAGAGGGTCTAAACGTTTTAGAGTACTTTATTTCTACCCATGGTGCTCGTAAAGGTCTCGCCGATACCGCACTCAAAACAGCGAATGCGGGTTATTTGACCCGTAAACTTGTTGACGTTGCGCAAAACGTGAAAATCGTTGAGCACGATTGTGGAACCCATGAGGGGATCGAACTTACCGATATCTCTGTCGGTAATGAATTGATCGAACCACTCGAAGATCGTATTTACGGTCGTGTATTGGCAGAAGATGCGATTGATCCGATTACCAATGAGATTCTTTACTCTGAGGGCACTTTGATCGATGAGATCAAAGCCTCTAAAGTGATTGAAGCGGGTATCCGTTCGGTTCAAATCCGTACTCCGACAACATGTAAATCTGAGGGTGGCGTATGTGCCCTTTGTTACGGACTTAACCTCGGAAGCGGTGGAATTGTTAAACGCGGAGAAGCGGTAGGTATTATCGCGGCTCAGTCGATCGGTGAACCGGGTACACAGTTGACACTTCGTACCTTCCACGTTGGGGGAACAGCGTCAAGTACACGTGAAGAGCGTCAAGTCGTTGCAACCAAAGAGGGTTTCATCCGTTATTACAACATGAAAACTTACCTCTCTAAAGAGGGGAAACAAATCGTTGCAAATCGTCGTAATGCCGCTATTTTGTTGGTAGAGCCGAAAATCAAAGCTCCGTTTAACGGAACTGTTGAAATTCAAACGATTCATGATGAAGTAATCGTGAGTGTTAAAGGCGATAGCCAAACCGTTCGTTATACTCTCCGTAAAAACGAAGTGGCAAAACCGAATGAGCTTGCAGGTGTCAGTGGTAAAATCGAAGGTAAATTCTATCTTCCGTATGAAAACGGCACTACAGTAAAAGCAGATGAATCTATCGTTGAAACGATCAAAGACGGATGGAATGTACCGAACCGCATCCCATACGCTTCTGAGATCCAAGTTAAAGACGGTGCACCGATTACTCAAAAGATTTTAGCAAAAGAGAAAGGGGTTATTAAATACTACCTTCTCAAAGGTGACTATCTTGAGCGTCATCACGAGATTACAAAAGGGTACAGCGTTGAAGAGAAAGGTCTATTCGCCGTTGTTGCCGATAATGAAGATCGTGAAGCTATCCGTCACTACATCGCTCGCGGTTCAGTGATCGAAATCAACGACAACGAAGCGGTTAAAGCGGATACGATTATCGCGAAACCGGCAAAAGAAGAGTCAATTGTTATCGCTGAGTGGGATCCGTATTCGAATCCTATCATCTCTGAAACCGATGGTGTCATCACATTCGAAGACATTATTCCGGGTATTACCGCGTCTGAGCAATTCGATGAATTGACCGGTAAAACCCGTTTGATGATCAACGAATACGTTGCCCCTGAATTCAAACCGGCAATCGTCCTTGCGGCGAATGACGGTTCGGTGATCCGCTATGCGGTTGAGCCGAAAACAGCGATTTTTGCACAAGATAGAGCGGACGTAAAAGTGGCCGATATCTTGGCACGTACTCCTAAAGCGTTGCAAAAATCACGCGATATCACCGGGGGTCTTCCACGGGTTTCTGAGCTTTTCGAAGCACGTAAACCTAAAGAGATCGCCCTTATCGCAGAACTTGACGGGGTTGTCAGCTTCGGTAAACCGCTTCGTGGTAAAGAACGTATCTTGATCACTTCCGATAACGGAATGGTCAAAGAGTACTTCGTTGACAAAAACCTTGTTGCCTTGGTTCACCCGGGCGAGTTTGTTCACGCCGGTGAGCGTTTGACCGACGGTATCATCAGCTCACACGAGATTTTGAGAATTTTGGGTGTTAAAGCGTTGTATAACTATTTGGTAAGCGAAGTACAACAAGTTTACCGCCGTCAAGGGGTTAACATCGCCGACAAACACATCGAAGTTATCTTTACTCAGATGTTGCGTCAAATCAAAATCCTCCGCTCCGGTGATACGAAATTCATCGAGGGTGATGTTGTTTCTAAAGCGCAGTTCAAAGTTGAGAACGAAAAAATCCTTCGTCTCGGCGGAGAGCCAGCGATTGCTGAACCGTATCTTGTCGGTATCACCCGCGCAGCGGTCAGTGCAGACTCTATCATCTCTGCGGCATCGTTCCAAGACACCACAAAAGTCTTGACTGAAGCGGCAGTATCAGCGAAAATCGATGACTTGACCGATCTTAAAGAGAACGTCATCATCGGTCGTACCATCCCGGTCGGTACCGGTATCTATAAAGACCAAAAAATGGTTTTCGGAGACTAAGTTTAGCTTTGTCTCTTTCTCGCTTCGGCGGGAGTCCTATTTTCTCCTCCTCTCTTACAACTTCCTTAAAATAAGCTATAATTAATCAAAAATTAGATAAGATTTCGCGTTTATTAGTCCCCCTTTAAGTAGCGGATTAAAATTCTACTGGAACATTTCAACAAAGGAGATTGTGTGCCAACAATCAACCAACTTATTCGTAAAGAGCGACAAGCGGTAGTGAAAAAATCAAAATCACCCGCTTTGGTGTCATGCCCACAACGTCGTGGTGTATGTACTCGTGTATATACTACAACCCCTAAAAAACCGAACTCGGCGCTTCGTAAAGTTGCTAAAGTTCGTTTGACTTCTGGGTTTGAAGTTATTAGTTATATCGGTGGTGAGGGTCACAACTTGCAAGAGCACTCTATCGTTCTTGTTCGTGGCGGTCGTGTAAAAGACTTACCAGGGGTAAAATACCATATCGTACGTGGTGCTCTCGATACTGCGGGTGTTAAAGACCGTAAAGTATCTCGTTCTAAATACGGAACGAAAAAAGCTAAGGCTAAAAAATAATCAATTAGTCTGACAAGATTCGGTTTTTGATGACCCTATTTTGAGTAAATGAAAAAAACATTGAAGGAAACATTATGAGAAGAAGAAAAGCGCCCGTTCGCGAAATTATGCCTGACCCGGTTCATGGTTCAAAAATTTTGACAAAGTTCATCAACAAAATTATGTGGGACGGTAAAAAAAGTACCGCTGAAAAAATTATGTACGGTGCTTTGGATATCATGGGTTCACGTGGTGAAAAAACAGGTATCGAAGTGTTTAACGCTGCGATTGATAACATCAAACCGGTTATCGAAGTAAAAAGCCGCCGTGTGGGTGGAGCGACCTACCAAGTTCCAGTAGAAGTTCGTCCTGTACGTCAACTATCTCTTGCAATCCGCTGGTTAACCGATGCGGCACGCAAACGTAACGAGCGCACTATGGCAGAGCGTTTGGCAAATGAATTATCAGATGCTGCAAACGATAAAGGTACAGCATTCAAACGTAAAGAAGATACTTACAAAATGGCTGAAGCGAATAAAGCGTTCGCTCACTATCGCTGGTAAGATATACGTAACCTTTTGATGACCCTCTCGGGTTATCATTCCCCTATCCACTATAAACTCTATTAAGGGCTATTATCATGGCAAGATCCCATAAACTTGAAGACGTAAGAAACATCGGTATCGCCGCTCACATCGACGCGGGTAAAACGACAACAACTGAGCGTATCTTGTTCTACACCGGTGTATCACACAAAATCGGTGAAGTTCACGAAGGTGCTGCAACTATGGACTGGATGGAGCAAGAGCAAGAGCGTGGTATTACCATTACCTCTGCGGCGACAACATGTGAATGGAACGGCAAACAAATTAACATTATTGACACTCCTGGCCACGTTGACTTCACCATTGAAGTTGAGCGTTCTATGCGTGTACTTGACGGTGCCGTAGCGGTATTTTGTGCCGTTGGTGGGGTTCAACCACAATCGGAAACCGTATGGCGTCAAGCAAACCGTTACGGGGTTCCTCGTATGGTTTTCGTTAACAAAATGGACCGTACAGGGGCTGATTTCTACAACGTAGAAGAGCAAATCCGTGCACGTCTTAAAGCGAATCCAATCGCGATTCAACTTCCAATCGGTGCGGAAGATCAATTTAAAGGGATCATCGATCTCGTTAAAATGAAAGCAATCCTTTGGGATGAAGATGCGGCAATGGGTTCAAACTATCATGAGGCAGAAATTCCTGCGGATATGGTAGAAAAAGCGAATCAATACCGTGCGCAACTTATGGAAGCGGCAGCTGAGGGCGACGATACTTTGATGGAGAAATTCTTCGAAGAGGGTGAACTCACTAACGAAGAGATCATGCGCGGGATTAAAGCCGGATGTCTTAAAATGGATATTATTCCTATGACATGCGGAACCGCGTTTAAAAACAAAGGGGTTCAAACTCTTCTTGACGCAGTTGTTGATTACCTGCCGTCACCTTTGGAAGTTGCGGCTATCAAAGGGACTATGGAAGACGATGAAGAGGTTGAAGTTGATGTTGAATCAACAGACGATGCTCCTTTCGCCGGGCTTGCGTTTAAAATTATGACCGACCCATTCGTTGGACAGCTCACTTTCGTACGTGTTTACCGTGGTGTTCTTGAATCAGGGACCTACGCGTATAACACTATCAAAGGTAAAAAAGAGCGTATCGGACGTATCGTTAAAATGCACGCGAACAAACGTGAAGAGATAAAATCTCTCTACGCGGGTGAAATCGGTGCGGTTGTAGGTCTTAAAGACACAACGACTGGTGATACATTGTGTGATGAGCGCGAACGTCTAGTGTTAGAGCGTATGCACTTCCCTGAGCCGGTTATCTCGGTTGCGGTTGAGCCTAAAACAAAAGCGGACCAAGAAAAAATGGGTATCGCTCTTGCTAAATTGGCTGCGGAAGATCCATCGTTCCGTGTTCACACCGACGAAGAGACAGGACAAACGATCATCAGCGGTATGGGTGAACTTCACCTTGAAATCCTTGTTGACCGTATGTTCCGTGAGTTCAAAGTTGAAGCAGAAGTCGGTGCACCACAAGTTGCGTACCGTGAGTCGATTCGTAATGAAGTTAACCAAGAGTACAAATACGCGAAACAATCAGGTGGACGTGGACAATTCGGTCACGTATATCTTCGTATCAAGCCGGGTGTACCAGGTACCGGATATATTTTCCACAACGAAATCAAAGGTGGGGTCATTCCAAAAGAATACGTTCCTGCCGTTGAAAAAGGGTGTAAAGAAGCGATGCAAAAAGGTGTTCTTGCGGGTTATCCGATTGAGGACGTTGAAGTTGCATTGTACGATGGTTCATACCATGAGGTTGACTCCAATGAGATGGCATTTAAACTCGCTGCATCTATGGGATTCAAAGAGGGTGCACGTAAAGCAAACCCTGCAATCTTAGAGCCTATGATGAAAGTTGAAGTTGAAGTTCCCGAGAACTTCATGGGTGACGTTATCGGTGACCTTAACCGCCGTCGTGGACAAGTTAACAACATGGGTGACCGTTCTGGTAACAAAATTGTTGACGCGTTCGTACCGTTGTCTGAAATGTTCGGTTATTCAACTGATCTTCGTTCAGCAACTCAAGGGCGTGCAAGTTACTCTATGGAATTCGATCACTACGAAGAAGTTCCACGTAATGTTGCCGAAGAGATTATTAAAAAGCGTAACAGCTAAGCTTCTCTCTTTCTCCTCTTGCCCCGTTCGGGGCACACTCTATCCTGCTAAATTTTCATTCGCGAAATCCCAATTTAATAAATTTTTGATTATGGCATTGGTATAGTCAGCACGGCCGTTTTTATAGTCCAGATAATAGGCATGCTCCCATACATCGATGCATAAAATTGGCTTTATTCCGTGCGCAATCGGAGTATCGGCATTTGTGGTTTTAATTATATTCAATTTCCCATTGTCGATTACGAGCCATGCCCATCCGCTTCCAAATTGAGCTAATGCGGCTTCTTTGAAGAGATTGACAAAATTTTCATAGCTTCCAAAATCGGCAGAGATTTTTTGACCAACCGCTCCGTTTGGGAGCCCCCCTCCATTGGGTTTTAAACTATTCCAGTAAAAAGTATGATTCCATACTTGTGCCGCATTATTAAAAAGGGCGATTTTCGTGGAATCATTGACACTGCGCATAATGATATCTTCAAGGGAGATATTTTCGAGTTCAGTCTCTTTTGTCAGATTATTGGTATTTACGACATACGTATTATGATGTTTACCGTAATGGTATTCGAGTGTTTGAGAACTAATATAGGGTTCTAACGCATTTTTTTCAAACGGTAGTGGGGGTAGTATAACAGCCATAATAAACTCCTCATGTGAATCTTTGTCCATTATAAAACATATAAGACTTATATCGGAATAAAAAAAAATAGTAATAAAAAAAAGAAGAATTATTTTTACGATGCGCTATAATGAACCTATGAGAAATCGAATATATATTCTTTTAGTAACAATGTTTTTTTCCTTTTTTTGTACTCTCTTAGAAGCAAAAGAGTCTGTAAAAATCGGTGTTTTGGCACATAAAAATTATGACTCAACCCACAAAATGTGGGATCAGACTGCTGAATATTTAAACACGCAAATACCTGAATACGAGTTTCATATTATTCCGCTTCGGTTTGAAGAGTTTTATCCATATCTACGTGATAAGAAGATTGATTTTGTCATCACGAATTCAGCCTATTATGTTGACTTAGAGAATAAATACGGGATTTCTCGAATTGCGACACTTAAAAACAGAGACTTAAACGGGAAAGCGCAAACTGAATTCGGTGGAGTTATATTTACACGCGCCGACAAGAGCGATATTAAACAACTCGGCGATATCAAGAATAAAACCTTTGCGGCAGTTGACGAAAGTTCATTCGGCGGATGGTTGATGGCTCTGCGAGAGTTAAAAGAGCACCATCTTGATCCGCATGATTTAAAAACGACATTTTACGGTACACACGAAGCGGTTGTTTATGCTGTATTAGATGGAAAAGCTGAGTCAGGAACTGTTCGAACCGATACATTAGAACGGATGGCCGGTGAGGGGAAAATTGATTTAAATGACTTTGCCATTATCAATCAAAAAAATTATCCTAATTTTTATTATCTCTCCAGCACCAGACTCTACCCTGAGTGGCCGATAGCTACCGCAAAACATACTTCCGGTACTTTGGCTGAAAAAGTGGCCGTTGCATTAATATCATTGAGTGAAACTTCGAGTGCGGCACGTGATTCTAATAGTTTGGGATGGACGATACCGCTCGATTATCAAAGTATTCATGAATGCCTTAGAGAGCTTGAAGTCGGGCCCTATAAACATCTTAAAGAAGATGCCTTTAGCTATTTTATAGAACAATATTGGCCTTATATTCTAACGGCTCTTGTCTTTTTATTGGTCTCGTTAGGGGTGAGTGTTTATATTGCTAGAATGAATACAAAATTAAATGAAGCGCATCAAAATCTTGAGTTACTGAATACGTCGTTAGAGGAAAAAGTTCTCGAAAAAACGCAACATTTATATGAAAAAACGGGAAAACTCGAAGAAGCTTACACGAATGAGAAATATCTTCGCAGTATTCTGCGAACGGTAGCGGATGTTAATCAGATGTTGATTACAACACGCTCAATCGATGAACTAGTCGATAAATCAACGCTGTGTCTTAGTTCAAACGAATCGTTAAGAAACGCAAAAATTTTGCTTGTCCGGCAGGGAGAACTGGTCGTTGCTTCTTCCTACGGTGTAGGAGAACATAAAAATATTACAGCGATAGACCATAAAGCTTATGCTGATGGGGTCAACCTTATGATCACCGATATGCAAGATGAGATATTAAGTGAAGAGTGCAAACAAAATGCACGTATATACGGTATAAAAGGGATTTATGCTCTGCCGTTGAAAAGCAGTACTTTTGCGGATAAGGTAATCGGTGTATTAACTATTTGTACAGGGCGTGACAACGGTTTTAGTGTTGAAGAGCAGAAGATGATTGAAGAGCTCGCAGGAGACCTTGGGTTTGCTCTTAATTCGTTTACTCAACAGCAACAGATTGATACACTTCATGAAGAGCGGTTGAAAAGTTACCAAAGTTTTATTGACGCTATGGTGAACATGATCGAACAACGTGATACCTATACCGCCGGGCATACGGTGAGAGTAGCTTATTATGCGGAGCTGATTGCCAGAGAGATGGGTCTTCCTGAGAAGGAGATACAAAAATTGGTAGAGTCTGCAAAACTGCATGATATCGGTAAGGTTGTTACTCCGGATTCGATATTGCTTAAACCCGGAAAATTGACCAAACTTGAATATGAACTTATTAAAGAGCATGCGAAAGCAGGATACGAGGTTCTCTCAAACGTCCATTTGTATAAAGAACTGGCAGAAATTATGATTGATCACCATGAACGCTATGACGGAAGCGGATATCCGCATGGCAAAAAAGGGGGAGAAATATCGTTGCTTGGACATATTATGGCGGTTGCCGACTCGTTTGACGCGATGACCACCAACCGCATCTATAAACCTCGAAAAGAGGTAAAAGAGTCCTTGGTCGAGCTGAACGAACTTAGTGGTACGTGGTACCATCCTGCGGTCGTAAACGCTGCATCAAAAGTTCTTACCGATATCACTATTGATACATCAATCAACCAAATGGGTTCCAGTGCATTAGAAGAAGAACGGCTAAGTTATTTTTTCAAAGATAAATTAACCAAACTTTACAATGAAGATTATTTTATGATGACCCTCAACGGTCGTTTGCAACACGCTAAGCCGAAGATGTTTTGTATTATTTCGTTGGTTGATTTTCATCACTACAATAAAACCTACGGTTGGGAGAAGGGGAATGATCTTATCGCTAAATTTGCGGTATATCTGTCTGAGAAACTTCCGGAATATCTTATTTTTAGAATATGGGGGGATCGGTTTGCGATAGCGGATTTTGAGGGAGATACAGATGCTTTGCTTAAAGAATCTCCGTTAAGTCACGAGGGTGTTAACGTGAAGATAAAAGAGATCGCCAGTATTTCAAATAATTTGGAGGAGCTTATGAGAGACAAGAGGGAGAATTACTGAGGAAGAACATCCCATCGGCTCTCAATTAACAGAGCATCATTACTGTATATACGTCCGACGAATTCATCTCCGATGTGGTAGGTTGCTACCCCTTTAGGGGTTCCGCTCATAATAATGTCACCATCTTCAAAGCGCATAAAGCTAGCTATCTCCTCTATCATTTCTAGCGGTTTATAGATCATCAGTTCATACGTCGCCTCTTGTACTAATACTCCGTTAATGTGGAGTGTCATGCGAAGCGATTCGAATGCTGTATTGAAAGGAACGAAGTTACCTAATACTGCCGAACCGTCGAACCCTTTGGCACGCTCCCACGGAAGTCCTTTTGATTTGAGGTGGTTTTGAAGCTCGGCTTTGGTGAGATCAAGTCCGAAACCAATCCCTGCAATGGTACCGTCCATGATCAAAAAGCAAATTTCTCCCTCATATCGGGTATCAGGGGTTATAAATCGAAAGGTATCGCTGATAGCAGAGTTGGGTTTGTTGAAGATCACCATGGAAGAGGGGATCTCGTTATTCAGTTCTTTGATGTGTTCGACATAGTTGCGTCCGATACAAACTATTTTAGAAGGGGCAAGGGGTACGGAATTAAAGTGGATTAGGTTCATTTTGCTCTTTCCATATCGGTACTTCATCTTCTTCGGGTCTGCCTGAAAGTTCAAGTGAAGGGGTGTAGTCGCTTTTGTACGCCAAACTTTGACACCCCTCGACGTAATATCCCAAATAGATCCATTTTAACCCTAGACGGTGTGCAAATTCGATTTGTTGCAAGAGGGTATAGCGTCCCAGTGATTGCCCGTGATATTCGGGATCGTAATAGCAATACAGAGCGCTTATTCCCTCTTCCAATATGTCGATAAGATCGACAGCAATAAGTTTATCTCCGTCAAAATAGAGAACCTCAAAGCCAAAATCGCCGTGTCCCTGAACAAAAGAAGCATAGTAGTTTTTAGGATCGCTTTTCGGTGCATCCCAATTACGTGTTTTGTGTTTGTAATGATGGTAACACTCAAAGAGGCTTAAGTGTTCGCGCGTCAGGGTCGGTTGGCGAATAACGGTGGTGAGATGGGCATTTTTACGTAAGATTCGGCGATCGGATTTTCTAAACTTATAACGTTGAACATCAATTTTGAGGCTATTGCACTCACGGCAATCTTGGCAAATAGGGCGAAAGTACATGGATCCGAATCGGCGCCATCCTCGTAGTATAAGGGCTTCACATTGTTCTTTGGTACACTCTTGGATTATTTTATAGTGAATGCTTTGCGAATTTCCGCTAATGTATGAGCATGGCTCATGGAGCGCACACTCTTTGAGTATGGTATTGGGGTTATTCGTCGTCATCTTTGCGGCTAAGAGAAATAAGGACACCTTCAATCATTTCATCAATATCCCCATCGAGTATGGCACTGATGTTGGAGTAAGGAATTCCTGAACGGGTATCTTTTACTTGCTGATAGGGGGCGAGAACGTAAGAACGGATTTGATGTCCCCATCCGTTTTCACTTTTCTCAACACCGTCAATAGCCGCTTTTTGTTTGTCTAATTCCATTTCATAAAGACGGGATTTGAGCATTTTAAATGCAGTCGCTTTGTTTTTATGCTGTGACCGGTCATTTTGACACTGTACGACAATACCGCTTGGGATATGGGTAATACGGATCGCCGATTCGGTTTTATTGACGTGCTGTCCCCCTGCGCCGGAAGCACGGTAGGTATCGATACGAATATCGCGATCTTCGATCTCAATCTCGATATCATCATCGAGTTCAGGGGAGACCATAACCGAGGTGAAACTGGTATGACGTTTGGCAGCGGAATCGTAAGGGCTGATACGAACCAGTCGGTGGATGCCGTTTTCATTTTTGAGGTAACCGTAGACATTGACCCCTTTGATAAGGAGGGCGGCATCTTTAATCCCTGCCTCCTCGCCCGACTGGTAATCGAGCATTTCGACACTAAAGTCGTGGCGCTCAGCCCAACGAGTATACATACGCAGTAGCATTGATGCCCAGTCTTGAGACTCGGTACCGCCTGCTCCCGGGTGGATAGTGACAATCGCATTATGACTATCATGCTCTCCGGAGAGGAGTACTTCCACTTCCATCGATTTGACATTGTTTTCCAGTGCCTCCGCATCGGCAAAGAGGGATTCAATCGTCTCTTCATCCCCCTCTTCTTTAGCCATATCGTATAAATCGACGGCATCTCCGAGAGTATGGAAAGTTTTTGAATATTTGGCAAGACGGCGTTCTAACTGGGTTTTCTCTTTTTGGATTATCCCTGCTGCGCTTGCATCATTCCAAAATCCGTCAGAATTTTCAAGGGCTTCGATTTCACTCAAACGGGTCGTAATCTCATCAGGGCGGACAACTCCGGTGACGTTTTGCATCTTAATATTGAGTGTTTTAAGTAATTCGGTATATTCGTAATGATCCACGTATTATCCCTGTGGTTGTATTATAATTGCGATTATATTCTATAGAGGCTAAAACAATGATTATCGCACGTTCTGTATCTGAACTTCGTAGTGCACTTGAGACGTGTAAAGGGGATATCGGCTTTGTTCCGACGATGGGAGCATTACACATTGGACATCGTACCCTTATCGATGCGGCACGCAAAGACAATGAGTGTGTAGTCGTTTCAATTTTTGTCAATCCGACCCAGTTTTTGCCAGGTGAGGATTTGAGCAAGTACCCGCGCCGCGAAGAGGCCGATTTTAAAATTTGTGAGCTGAGCGGTGTCGATATCCTTTTTTACCCCGATGTGAGCGCGATGTACGGCGAAGATGAGGTGCGGATATGTGCCCCTGATGTGAGAGGATTTATTCTTGAAGGCGCTTCCCGACCCGGACATTTTGACGGGGTGTTGACGGTCGTCATGAAACTGCTGAATATGGTACACCCTACTCGTGCCTATTTCGGTAAAAAAGATGCACAGCAACTTGCCCTTATTACTCAAATGTGTCACAATTTTTTTATGAATATTGAGATTGTTCCGATGGAGACGGTGCGCGAAAGCGACGGTTTAGCCCTCTCATCCCGTAATGTTTATCTGAATCCTCTCGAACGTCAAGAAGCCCTTAAACTTTCTGCTGCATTGAAATGTGCAACGAAGATGCTTATGCAGGGAAATACAGAGAGCATTGAAATCAAATCGGCTATGGAGGCTATACTTGAACCTTTGGATGTCGAGTATGTTGCGATTGTCAATAGAGCGTTTGAGTCGATTGATGAGGTGGTAATCGGCGATTCCATCGTATTGGTTGCGGCACGTGTCGGGACGACGCGGTTAATCGATAATGTGTGGATGTAAGATGAAAAAATATGCGGCAATTGTCCTAGCGGCATTGATAATGAGCGGCTGTACCCCTAAAATAGGGAAAGATATTTTTATTGAACCGCAAGGTAATTTACGATGGGAAAATTCCAAGAGTGAAGTGATGTTGGGGGTATTATCACTCTTGGGTGTTTCTACCAAACAAGGGGAGATCCGCTTGGGTACCGATTTAAAACTTCTTAATAAATGGCACAGCGATATTAAAGTCGTGTCACTTACCTATACTTTGGCAGATGGAAAAGAGATCATTGCACACGGGGAAGCTAAAACCGGTATATCAAAATCGTTGGTGATCCCCTCCGACACGCAAAGGGTAATCCCTTTGGAATTTCGTATGGAACCGAAACATTTGAATGCCAATCGAATCCTCGATATTTTGCAATCAAAGCGTAAGCTCTTTGTGCGAGGGGATGCGGTGGTTGAAGTATGGGGAGTACAAAAACATTATCCGTTTGAGAAAGAGGTTAGCGCATGGGTAGAAAAGAGTCTTAAGGGCGAGTAGGCTCTTGCGGCATTACTGACATTTCAGTTACTGCCGAGGGATTAGGTATCAGGTATTTTTCCTCAACCATTAAATCTACGATCGCTTTAAAAACCGGCACGGCAGTTATCGAAGCAAAATAAACCGTACGGGGCTCGATCACGGCGATTCCTATGGTGTAGCTGTGTTTGGCATCATTGGCAAAGCCGATAAAGGAAGTGTGATAGCTGTTGACGTAAGCACCGTTTTTAGCAATATGTGCCGTTCCGGTTTTTCCCCCTATTTCAAGTCCCGGTGTTTTCGCCGCAGTTCCTGTCCCCTCATTGACGGTTTTAATAAGGATTTGTTTCATTCGTGCCGCAGTAGCGGGTGAAATGACTTGAATAGGGGCTTGTATCTGCATCGGAATGGTACGGCCGTTATCGTCATAAAGGGCTTCGACCACCATCGGATTGATGAGTCTTCCTCCGTTATTAAAGACGTTGTACGCTTTAATCATTTGCATTGCATTGGAGCGCATTCCGTATCCGTAGGAAGTGATCGCTTTGTAGAGATAGTTATTGAGTTGGGTAGAACTTGGGATTGAACCCCGTTTTTCATACGGTAGGTCAATACCGCTGAAATGGGTAAACCCAAAACGCTTCAGCCCTTCCGTAAATTCGGCACCGTTGAGTTTCTGTGCCAACTGTGCAATCCCGATGTTGGAAGAGTGGACAATAACGTCTTCAGCACTGATCATACTAAAAGCATGTTCGTCTACAATGGTTTTGCGTCCCATCGTGAAGCGCCCGTTATGTCCGTTGACCATATCGTAGGGGTTAATCAAACCGCGATCAAGGAGAAGGGAAAAAATTATCGGTTTAACAACGGATCCCGGTTCAAAGCTGTACTCGATAGCATTGGTATTGAGAGAAGGGTAATCTGCTGTACGGATATGACTCGGATCAAAACGGTTTGAGCTTGCCAATGCGACAATCTTTCCTGTTTTGGATTCCATGACGGTAGCGATAATCTCATCGGCTTGAAGCTGTTCTTTGATTTGATCGGTAATGGTTTCAATTCTGGATTGGAGCATAATAGGGATATTAAGTTTGACGGTAAGACCGTTGATCTGTCGTTTAGCTTGGCTTTGTTTGTTTAAAATCAGATAGCCGTTGACATCGCGCAACGCTTTTTGGGTTTTGTTTTGTTGAGGATTGAGTTCTTCGTCAAAAAATTTCTCTAATCCTTTAATCCCGTAAACACGGGTGTAACCGTCCTCTTCTATTTTACGGGGATAGCCTAAAAGAGGAGTGAGAAGATTTCCGTAAGGATATTGGCGTGCTTCACCGCTTTCTAGTATATTAAGCCCCTGTAAAACACGGTCACCCGATGGGGTTTCGTATTCGATAAATACCCCTAAACGGCGTAATTCAAAAGCGAGTGTTTTGAGATACATGGCCTCTTTTGGACTGATATGATAGCTGAGCGTGACGGAACCTTTACGGGTGTGAAGACGTTCTCGAATTTCACTCGGCTCGGTTCCGCTGTAGATACTAAAGAGTTGAATAAAGAGTTCTTCTTTATCCGGATCGATATTGCGGGTATTGACGACTGCTTTATAGAGCTTTTGGGTGGTGGCGATGTGGAATCCGTCGGCACTGATGATTGATCCGCGCTGTGCTTTGGTGCTCTCTTCGGAGTATATAGAGGGGATATCCCGATTATGTAAAGCAGTGTAAAGCATGACCGCCAAAAAAATGACGAAACCGAACATGAGAACGAGAAAAAGGGCAAGGATTTTTTTTGATTTATTGGAATGGCGCATGTGAGAAGATTAAATCACATTTGCGTTCGCGTAATTTCTTTATAGGCATTGAGTGCCTTATTTCGTACTTCAAGCATCAGTTTCATACTGATTTCGGCTTTATCGATGGCAATGGCGGCTTGGTGAAGATCTTTTACGCTACCGGTTGCAATATCACTCATTGCCTTCTCGCCGTCAACTTGCATTTGGTTGACGTTTCCGAGAGCATTTTTGAGCTCTTGTGCGAAATCGGTACTGCTTCCCTCAACCGTATTACCACTTTTACTAGCCAGTAAATCGGCGGTGGAAAGAGATTTGATCGATTGAATATTAGCCATTTACTCTGTTATCCTTGTAATATACTAATGGCACTGCCGGCCATGTTTTTTGCACTTTCGAATGCGGCGACGTTCGCTTGATACGAACGTGTTGCTTCGACTAAATCGGCCATTTCGACGACAGGATTAATGTTAGGGTATGCAACATACCCTTTTGCGTCCGCATCGGGGTGAGAAGGGTCGTATTTCATTTTCGGAGCGCTGTCGTCACGGCTGATTTTATCAACGATTACACTCATAATAGCAGGATTTGGTTTTAAACCGGCTAAACCCTCTTTCAACGGGTCACTGTACCCGAGAGCTGAAGTTTCGTTTTCCAATGCTTTATTGTAAAGTTGATTAAAATCGATCGCTTTAAAAATGACTTCTTGACGGCGGTAAGGGCCACCCTCATCGGTACGTGTCGTTTGTGCATTGGCAATGTTGGAACTGATGGTATTGACACGAACACGCTGAGCTGAAAGCCCATAACCGCTGATGTCGAAGCTATTTAGAAAAGCCATAATCTAATCCTTAAGAGGTCTTGCCCGAAGCGTCTATGACACTTTTGAACAAAGCGGAATCTTTTTTGAGTGCCGCAGTGAGGGCATTAAACATGGTGGAGTTTTTTGCCATTTCGGTTGTTTCAACGTCCAAATCGACGCTATTGCCGTCGTTACGTGCCATATGACCGTCTCGAAAAAAGGTAGTCGGTTTGGATGAATCCGAGCCGATCGGTCCCAAGTGAGCACCGTTGGTTTGCGCCATTTGGAGAGTTTGAGATTTGTCTTTAAAAATTTCAGCACTTTTTTGAGCCAATGTATCTTCAAAACTGATATCTTTTGGGCGATAAAAAGGGGTGTCGGCGTTGGCAATATTTCCGGCAATAATATCTTGCCGTGCCGCACGGTAGTCCATGGCACTTTTCATAAGCTCATGAGCACGTGAAATATTCAGTCCCATCGCCTTCTCCCCTTTCTCTCAATTTCGTTTACAACACTAAAGCAAAAAACATTCCAATTTGCTTTTATCGAACTCTTTTACAAAGAACGATATACTTCTACAAATTATACATTATAAGCTTATAAAATGCCGGATAAAAAATTATTTATTTTAACAACTGCGCTCATTACGATAGGGGTGATATGCTCTTATACACTCTCTGCCTACACGGTTATTTTATTTGAATATAACGATTTTCATTTCGTTATTCGTGAACTCATCGTAGCGGTTATTGCTATTTTTATCATGTGGACGCTCGCTCAACTTGATCCCGACGTGTGGCTTCACCGACTGGGTCTTGGGTTGTTTTTCGGAGGGATCTTTTTGATGGTTGTTATGCCTTTTCTTCCGGCTTCATTGGTAAGTGAGGTGGGGGGAGCTAAACGGTGGATCAAATTATTCGGCTTTTCAATTGCTCCGGTAGAGTATTTCAAGATAGGATTCGTTTACTTTTTAGCGTGGAGTTTTTCTCGTAAACTTGGTCATCATGATAATATGGGGATTGCCGAAGAGTTCAAACGGTTTCTCCCTTACGCCGCAATTTTTATTATTGTTATGTTTTTGATTGCTTTTATGCAAAATGATTTGGGACAAGTGGTCGTACTTGCCCTGACGTTGGCATTCATGCTCTTTTTTGCGGGGAGTAGTTTCCGATTCTTTATGACGCTGATTGCAAGTGCCGTAGGATTTTTCCTTTTCTTTATTTTGACGGCAGAACACCGAATCAATCGTATTCTCTCTTGGTGGGCTTCGGCGCAAAGTACAATTCTAGCTTTTTTCCCCGAATCGATTGCGAAACATTTGCGAATTGACAATGCTGAAGAACCCTATCAAATCGGCCACTCACTCAATGCGATCCATAACGGTGGAATTTTTGGGGCAGGGCTTGGGGGCGGAACTTTCAAACTCGGTTTTTTAAGTGAAGTGCACACCGATTTTGTTTTAGCCGGAATTGCCGAAGAGTTTGGATTTATCGGTGTTTTCGGGGTAACGATGCTGTTTGTTATGCTGTTGCATCGGCTCTTCAAAATCGCAAACCGTTCTCACAATGACACCGCCTATCTGTTTAGCCTAGGGGTAGGACTTTTGATCACCTTTGCATTTATGATTAATGCGTACGGTATTAGCGGATTAACACCGATTAAAGGGATCTCCGTGCCGTTTTTGAGTTATGGAGGTTCGGCGATGTTGGCCTCGGCGATCGGGATCGGGATGGTCATTATGGTCTCTAAAAAAATTGAATACAAATCGGGGGATAAAAAGTGAATCTTATCTTTACCGGCGGCGGTACCGGAGGGCATTTGGTTATTGCCCTCTCTTTGGCAGAAAAAGCACGTGAAAAAGGGCATAAAGTGATGTTTATCGGCTCGACTTCAGGGCAAGATCGTCAGTGGTTCGGGGAGAGTCCTATTTTTGATGAGGTTCACTTTTTAGATACGACGGGTGTCGTGAATAAAAGAGGATTTTCTAAGCTGATAGCACTTTGGAAAGTCTTTAAAGCGCTCCTAACTTCACGTGCGCTCATCCGTGCTTTTAAAGCCGATGCGGTCGTGAGTGTCGGAGGATTTTCGGCTGCACCTGCGGCGATGGCCGCGGTTACTACGGGTGTGCCGCTTTACATACATGAACAAAATGCGATTACCGGAAAACTAAACCGATTATTGCGACCTTTTGCTAAACGTTTTTTCAGCTCGTATGAAGAGGGTGAAAACCGTTGTGACTATCCTGTCCATCCTCGCTATTTTGAAAATTCCCGTATTCGTGATTCGATTAAAACGGTTATCTTTTTGGGGGGATCGCAAGGGGCAAAATTTATTAATGATTTGGCACTTGAGATCGCTTCATGGCTCCATCACGGAGGTATACATATTATCCATCAGTGCGGGTTTAAAGAAGAAGAACGGGTGAGAGAGGCCTACCATGCATTGGGCATTGATGCGGAAGTGTACGGATTCACGACGCAGATTGCCGAGCTATGCGAGAAGAGCGATTTTGCAATAAGCCGTTCGGGTGCCAGTACCCTTTGGGAACTTTGTGCGGCAAAAATACCCGCTTTTTTTATCCCTTTTCCTCATGCTGCAGCCGATCACCAGTTTCATAATGCACAGTATATATTAAAACATAATTGCGGTTGGTGTGAACGCCAAAATGAGGGATTGAGTCAAAAGCTTCAAGAAGCGATCTTGAGCGATATTAAACCAAAAAGTGAAGCACTTTCTCACCTTATTGCCCCTAACGGTGCGAAGCATATTATAGAAATAATTGAAAACACTTAAACCTGCTGATTAGATAATTTTTTGAGCCCCTTTTTGCTATAATTCGCCCACTTATTGCCACCAGCAAGGGCAGTGAGGAGAGAATTATCAAAGGAGTTTCACTATGAAACACACATCCGCGGGCAAATATCGCCCTTATCCTCAAGTTGATTTGCCAAATCGTATTTGGCCATCCAAAACCATCACGCACGCCCCTATCTGGTGCAGTGTCGATCTTCGCGACGGTAACCAAGCGTTGATCACCCCGATGAACTTGGATCAAAAACTCTCTCTCTTCACCCTCTTGCTAAAACTCGGATTTAAAAATATTGAGGTGGGATTCCCCTCCGCGTCGAAAGTGGAGTTCGATTTTTTACGCACCCTTGTAGAGCAAAAATTGATTCCCGATGACGTGACGGTTCAAGTCCTCGTCCAAGCGCGAGAACATTTGATCGACAAAACGTTTGAAGCGTTAGCGGGAGTCAAAAAAGCGATTGTCCATTTGTATAACTCCACCTCGGTAGCCCAGCGTAAAATCGTCTTCGGAAAAGAGCAAGACGAGATTATCGCGTTGGCGTTAGAGGGTGTCGATATGGTCAAAGCCCGTGCTGCAAAGCATGAGGGCGAGATTATGCTCGAATATTCCCCTGAAAGTTTTACAGGGACGGAGTTGGAATTTGCCGCTCGTATCTGTAATGCGGTAACCGATCGATGGGGAATTAGCGCGAGTCGAAAAGTGGTGATCAACCTCCCTGCAACCGTCGAGATGGCGACGCCGAATGTTTATGCCGATCAGATCGAGTGGATGAGCCGTCATCTCACGAACCGTGAGCACGTATTGATCTCGACCCACACCCATAACGACCGTGGAACCTCGGTTGCGGCAACGGAGCTTGCATTGTTGGCGGGGGCGGATCGTGTCGAGGGGACGTTGCTCTCTAACGGTGAGCGCACCGGAAACGTCGATATTATCACGTTGGCACTCAATATGTTTACCCAAGGGGTTGACCCTGAGTTGGATTTCAGCGATTTGGAGACGGTGGTGCGGGTTGTCGAAGAGTGTACCGATATGAAAACGCATGAGCGTCATCCGTATGTGGGCGAACTCGTATATACAGCGTTTTCAGGCTCTCACCAAGACGCGATCAACAAAGGGTTGGCGTATCAGCGTGCCAAAGAGGATGCGTTTTGGGAAGTACCGTATCTCCCTATCGATCCGAGCGATGTGGGGCGTAACTACGAGGGGATTATCCGTATCAACTCCCAATCGGGCAAAGGGGGCGTAGCGTACGTCCTCGAAGATAAATTCGGCTATTCATTGCCGAAGAAAATGCACCCTGAAATCGGAACGATCGTTCAGCGTGTGACTGATGAAGCGGGACGCGAACTCACCTCCGAAGAGATTTTAGACATCTTCGAGAAAACTTATTTCGGTGAACCGCATGACATTGAGTTCGTTGATTACTCGGTGATCTCCGAGAGTGCCAAAGAGCACTCCGCCAAATGTGTGTTGGAATACACCCATAACGGCAAAGTTATCCGAAGCGAAGGGCAGGGGAACGGTCCGATCGATGCGTGTAAAAATGCGTTGATGGTGGAGTATTCTCATAATTTTAAAATCCTCTCGTACAGTGAGCATTCACGCGGAGAGCTCTCCAGTGCCGAAGCGGTTGCGTACATCGAGATTCAGAGCGAGAGTATGGAGAAATTTTTCGGGGTAGGGTGTGATAATGACATCACCGTTGCGTCGATTAAAGCAATGTTTAGCGCTCTTAATCGGGCATTTTCGTAATCTTCCGTCATTCCCGCGTAGGCGGGAATCCAGTTCTAAGCTTCTTCATCTTTACCGTTATAATTTGAATATATCCAATTTTTAGAATAATTCATTAAAATGACTAAAACAATGAGGTTCTTGTGTCATGAATGAATTATCTCATATAAACAATGTATTGATTGATGGACTGAAGTTTTGTTCAGAAGTATATGCAATTTTTGAAAAAATCCGTCAGCACCCCACTGGAATAGAACGTTTACGAAAACGGGAAACTAATGTAGAAAAGCTAGTTTTAGAAGAACTACTTCCAATTTGTCACTATATTCAGACTTTTTATCGACCTGGACGTTATATATCAGTGCGTTGGATTGATGGAAGCCAGTCATTTGATGCAGAATTTCATCAAGAAGGTGATTATATAAAACATGGATACTTTCCAGAATTTGGATATTTGGAGGTGACATCAGCGATGCATAAAAACGAACATGAGACTTGGAAGCTTGATGCTTCATTTGCAGCAGAAGGTATAAAAAGAAAAGGAAAATTAGTTACTTCTGAACCAGTAAGTTTTGAACATCAGGAACATGTTGAAAAATTTGTTCCTATAGTTTTGAAAGAAATTACAAAAAAAATAGCAAAAGATTATCCAGAAAACACTTCATTGATTGTTCAATGCTATTTAAATACTCTTTATCTTGCTAATGAATGGGAAAATTTGGTTCAAGGGGTCAAAAATCAATTGCCGAAACACTCATTTCGAGAAATACTAATTTTTGACGGATTAACGTACAAAACAGCAATGCTATAAATTAAAATGCACTCTTATACTAATCTGGAGTTTTGAAGCGAGAAGCTTCCTAATTCTCCTTTTACCCCAACTTCGCTATAATCGCGCAATTTTATCCAATATGAGAGTATGACTATGATGGATGTCCGCGAAGCCTTTTTGGCCTTTTTTGAATCAAAACAACACGCACGGGTTCCGAGCTCTCCCCTCGTTCCTGATGATGCAACCCTCCTTTTCACCAATGCGGGGATGGTTCCGTTTAAGTCAATCTTTACGGGTGATATCCCTATCCCTGCCAATCCTCGCGCGACTAGTGCACAGACATGTATTCGCGCAGGGGGCAAGCATAATGACCTAGAGAATGTCGGTCATACGGCGCGTCACCATACGTTTTTTGAGATGCTCGGGAACTTCAGTTTCGGTGATTATTTCAAAGAAGAAGCGATTGCTCACGCGTGGGAATTTGTCACGGAAGTGATGAAACTCCCCGTCGATAAACTCTGGGTTACCGTCCATGAGAGCGATGATGAAGCCGAAGAGATTTGGAAAAAGCACATTGCGGCGGATCGCATCATGCGTCTTGGGGATAAAGATAACTTCTGGCAGATGGGAGATACCGGACCGTGCGGACCGTGTTCGGAAATCTTCGTCGATCAGGGTGCGGAACATTTTAACGGCCCTGAGGATTATATGGGGGGAGATGGGGATAGATTCCTCGAAATCTGGAACCTCGTATTCATGCAGTATGAGCGTAATGCCAAAGGTGAATTGAAACCGCTTCCGAAACCATCTATCGATACGGGGATGGGGCTAGAACGTGCTACGGCTGTGCTAGAGGGGGCATTGAGCAACTACGATTCGACCCTCTTTATGCCGATTATTCGCAAAGTTGAAGCCCTGATCGGCAAACCGTACGTCTATGCTATGGGTGCGTCGTACCGTGTTATCGCCGATCATATCCGAACCGTTACTTTCCTCCTTGCGCAAGGAACAAACTTCTCGAATGAAGGGCGTGGATACGTCCTTCGCCGTATTCTTCGCCGTGCGGTTCGTCACGGGTACTTGCTCGGATTTACCAAACCGTTTATGTTTGAAGTTGCCGATACCGTTGCAGAGTTGATGGGGAAACAATACCCGTATATCATTGAAAAGCTAGCCGTTTTAAAAGAGCAAATCATGCTCGAAGAAGAACGCTTCTTCAAAACGATCGCTTCGGGGATCGAACTTTTTAACGAAGAGTTGAAAAACACCAAAGAGACCTTCAGCGGTGAAGTGGCGTTTAAACTCTACGATACCTTCGGTTTCCCTCTTGATTTGACCGAAGATATGCTTCGTGAGAAAAATATGAGCCTTGATGTCGAGACGTTTGAAACACTGATGTCTGAACAGCGTAAACGGGCAAAAGCGGCATGGAAAGGTTCGGGTGATGCGCACGTCGAGGGGGATTTTAAAACCCTCCTTGAAACGTTCGGTGTCAACACCTTTATCGGATACGGCTACACGAAAGCACCTGTAAAAATCCAAGCTCTTTTAGGTGAAAATTTCGAGCGTGTTGATCAGCTACATGCGCATCAGCGCGGATGGGTGCTTCTCGAAGAGACACCGTTTTATGCAGAGAGCGGCGGGCAATGCGGTGATACCGGAACATTGGGCGATAAAGCAACCGTACTCGATACAAAAAAATTCCACGGTTTAAATCTTTCCCATATCGAGACGAAAGGAACCCTTAGTGTCGGTGATACGGTCGAAGCCATCGTCGATCCTGAGCGCAACGAAATCGCGAAACACCACTCGGCAACCCATTTGCTCCATGCGGCGTTGTATGAAATTTTGGGAGAACACATCTCACAAGCGGGGTCACTCGTCGAACATAACCGTCTCCGTTTCGACTTCTCTCACCCTAAAGCAATGAGCCATGAAGAGATTGCATTGGTCGAAGAGAGAGTAAACTACCATATTTTCCATGCGTTGGCGGGGATGACAAGAGAGATGAGCATCGATGAAGCGAAACAAAGCGGTGCAAAAGCGCAGTTCGGTGAAAAATACGGCGATAGAGTCCGTGTCGTCAACTTCGGTACCGCATCGGTCGAGTTTTGCGGCGGTATTCATGTCGATAACACGGCAACCATCGGAACGTTTGTCATCGTCAAAGAGAGCGGTGTGAGCGCAGGGGTTCGACGTATCGAAGCGGTGTGCGGAAATGCGGCGTACAATCTATTCAAACAACAACGTCACCTTCTCGAAGAGGTGGAAGCATCGGTTAAAAATCGCGATGTATTAGCGGGGATTGAACGTCTTAAAGAGCAGGTGAAAACCCTAAAAACTGAAATGAGCACATTGGCTTCTTCGGCGAAAGAAGAACTCTCCGTTACGATGATGGGCTCTACGGCGGTAGTAGTTGCTGAACTTACAGCAGGTGATATCAAAGAGCGTATCGATGAACTTAAAAATCAGCACGATTCGGTTGCGGTGATTTTGTTCCAAATCAAAGAGGATAAAGTCCTTCTCGCGGCGGGTGCTAAAAATACGACTGTCAAAGCGGGGGATTGGATCAAAGCAATCGCACCTATCCTTGGAGGCGGAGGCGGCGGACGTCCGGACTTCGCCCAAGCGGGCGGAAAAGATGCTTCGAAACTTATTGAGGCCAAAGAGGCGGCATTGGCGTATGTCACGAAGGAATTGGCGTAATGAAAGAATTTTTGATCGAGACGTTTGCTCAACACCGTACATTAATCGTTTTTTTACACGTACTTAGTGCCGTCATTTGGGTAGGTGGGATGATCGCTATCCGATTCGCAACGCACCAATCACTCGCACTCATTAGTGATCCAAAACTTCGTTTAGAACGTGCGGCTCATACCCTCAAACGTTTATTTAGCATTGTATGGCCGTTTGTTATCATCCTTATTATTACGGCGGTTTTGATGGCTGTGGGATTAGGATTTCGTGCTGCGGCAGTGGACGCTTCAGGCAATGTCATTGATGAATACGCAATGAGTTTGTACAATACGGTACATATCAAAGAGGCGATTTGGTTAATTATGGCATTGAATTTGGGTGCGATGATGTTTCGTAGACGTAAGGCGGAAGAGGCACTGAAGGCAGGAAATATTGAAGCGGCAAAAGGGTTGCTTGGGATGATCGCCAAATATATGGTTCCAGTAAATATTGTGTTAGGGCTGATTGCGATTTATATCGGTGTATTTTTACGAGGCGCATATTCATAATTTATACGCAATCAGAATAAAATGAGGTTCGCATGTTGAGATTGTGTTCATCTTCGATAACCCGTGCCGAACTTCTCAACGCTGCGGGTATCCCCTATTTGCAAGAGTCCCTCGATTTCGATGAGGATTCGATTATCGCTCCCACCCCTAAAAACTTTGTGTATCAAGCGACACTCGGAAAATACCGTGTTAATTTTGAAAAATTTGGATGTGCCGATTATCCTCTCCTTGTCGCAGACACGGTTGTAACCGCGCAGGGAAAAATCTTACGTAAAGCAAAAGACGAAGCGGATGCACGGATGATTTTAGAGACCCAAAGCGGTTCAGAGGTCACAATCATTACCTGTATGATCTACAAAACTCCACGGCTCGAACTCCTCGACATCTCTTCGACCCACTATTTTTTCGATGTTTTTGATCCGAAAGAGGTTGAGAATTACTTACGAAGCGGTGAGTGGCGAGGCAAAGCGGGCGCATGCATGGTGGAGGGGTTTTGCAAACCTTATATTCGTGAAGTACGCGGTTTTGAGAGTACTGCAATGGGCCTTTGTACCGAAGTATTAAAGCCGTTTTTATGATGAATCATCCTTACGAGAGTGAACTCAAAGCACTCAAGCGTTCAGGTCGCTATCGTGAACGCCGTATTCGTGATAGCGCACTCATTGATGCCGCATCAAACGATTATTTGGGACTTGCTGAGAACAGAGAACTCCATCTTAAAGCGTGTGATACCCTCTCTGCGTACCCTGATCATGCTCCGAAAGCTTCGATGTTGGTCAACGGCTATCATCCGATTCATGCCGCCTTTGAGCGTGCACTATGTGAGGCGAATGGATTTGAAGCGGGGATCGTGATGGGGAGCGGCTTTAACGCCAATATCGGTCTCATCGAAGCGCTTGTGCGCAAGGGGGATGTTCTCCTAATGGATGAGGAGTATCACGCCAGCGGGGTTGCAGGATCGCGTATGTGTGAGGGAGAAGTTGTTTTTTTTCCTCACAATGATGTGAGTGCATTGGAAAAAGAACTGATTCGTTCAAATGGGAAACGGATGATAGTGGCAGTTGAGGGGATCTACTCGATGGGGGGTGATTGTGTCTCACGAGAGATCATTGAGCTCGCCATTGCACATGAAGCGATTTTGATTTTGGATGAAGCGCACAGCAGTGGGGTGATCGGCGAGTCATTAATGGGGATACTCGATTACTATACTATTGCACCGACACCGCACATGATCAAAATGGGAACATTAGGAAAAGCGTACGGAAGTTTCGGAGCCTATGTCCTCTCCTCGCGTCATATCAGCGAGTACTTGGTTAACCGTGCAAAAAACGTGATCTATGCCACGGCACCGTCGCTGTATGATACGGCATTGGCGCACCATTCATTAATATTTATCCAAACGAATGCAAAAATTCTGAGCGAAAAAATAAAAATTCGTCAACGCATTATCCGTGAAATACTCGGGATTGATATACCCGGATTGATCGTCCCGATTGAAATCGGGGATAACCGTGAAGTGATAGAGCTCCAAAAGAAGTTAAAAAATGAGTTGGGAATAGAGGTAGGGGCCATTCGTCAACCGACGGTGAAAAAAGCGATACTTCGTCTTATTGCACGGCTTGATATAGATGAGGTAGTTTTAGTTCAGGTGTGTGAGCGTTTAACACAGATTTGGGTAAAATAATAAGATGAATAGTATTCATATTGATCGGCTTAAGATTGCTCATAAAGATACGAAGTTAGTGGATATTTCGTTTGAGATTCGACGTTCGTTGGCATTGGTGGGAGAAAGCGGGAGCGGCAAATCGCTTACCCTAAAAGCTCTACTGGGAATTTTGGATCCGACGTTAGAAGTTTTCTTCGAAAAACGATCTGATTTTGAGTGGAAGAGGGGAGAAACACTCTCTCTTGTTCCCCAAAATCCGTTTACGGCACTTTCACCGCTTACGCGAATCAAAGATCAGATGTTTCTCTCTCAAGAGAGAAGTCGAGAGCTTTTTACCCTATTGGGTTTGGATGAAACACTTTTGGAGCGATTTCCCCCTGAATTATCGGGAGGACAGTTGCAGCGTGTTGTGGTTGCAATTGCTTTAGGTTCAAATCCGAAACTGTTGTTACTCGATGAGCCGACAACGGCACTGGATCCTTCCTCAAAAGAGGCTATGATTACATTATTAAAAACATTACAAGAATCAATGGGATTTTCGATGTTGTTTGTAACCCACGATATGAGTGTAGCATCAGCATTATGCGAAGAGATTTGTATTCTTCGAAACGGTCTTGTAATTGAGGCAGGAAAAATGGTCGATGTCATTGCCTCTCCCAAAGAGGGATATACCCAAGCGCTTATAAACGCTGAATTTAAAACCAGAGGATTTAGAAATTGATCAACTCCTATGAAGAAGTACCGCTACGGACAAGAATGAGAAAATACATGCTCATTGGTCTGGGAATTATTGTGATGATTCCCGTTGTGTTTTTAGGGTACCTTATCTACACTTTTGAATACGAAACCCAAAAACTGATCAAATATCAGCCCCGTTTGACAACGGAAGTTTATGATCGTAACGGGAATAAAATCGCTAATCTTTTCAGTGATGAGCACCGTTATTATGTCTCGTATGAAAATATTCCTCCAAGATTGATTGAAGCCCTTTTGGCGATTGAAGATACGATGTTTTTTGAGCATGGCGGGGTTAACCCCGATGCGATAATGCGGGCAATCATCAAAGACGTAAGTGCCGGAAAACTCAAAGAAGGGGCGAGTACCATCACTCAACAGTTGGTTAAAAATACCCTTCTCAATCGTGAAAAGAAATTTTCACGCAAATTTAAAGAGGTTTTGTACGCGATACGAATTGAGCAAGAACTCTCCAAAGAGGAGATTTTAGAGCGCTATTTCAATGAAATTTATTTAGGGCATGGGTATTACGGGATCAAAACAGCATCAGACGGCTATTTTCGTAAACCTCTTAAAGAGTTAACTCTAAAAGAGATCGCGATGCTTGTCGGTCTTCCAAAAGCCCCTAATTTTTATTCTCCGACCCGAAATTATGAGTTATGCCTAGGACGGGCTAACCGTGTTATCGGACGGATGTATGAACTGGGATGGATCGATCAAGCAACCTATGAAAAATCAACACAAGAGCGTCCAAAAGTTTACAATGATACCCTTAGTAAAAACTCGGGTCCTTATATTATCGATGAGGTTATGCGTCAACTCGGCGATGCCTTCCCTGATATTCGCAGCGGCGGGTATAAAGTTTACACAACCATCGATATGCGTCTTCAGGAAGCGGGATACAAAGCGCTTCAGTCAGGTCGTGACGAGATTTTAAAACGGGCGCAGGAAGCGGGTGATTTGGACGAGAATATGCAGCGTCAGCTCAACGGTGCCCTTATCAGTCTAAATCCACACACGGGGGAAATCTTGGCAATGGTAGGAGGGTATGATTATGCCCTCAGCCCCTACAACCGTGTAACGCAAGCTAAACGTCAACCCGGTTCAGCTTTTAAACCTTTTATTTATCAAGTAGCACTCGATAGCGGTATGTCTCCCTCTTCGATGGTACCCGATATCGCTCGTACCTATACGTACGCCGGTGATGACGGTGAAGAGAAAACATGGCAGCCGAAAAACTATAAAAATGAGTATAAAGGGATGGTTACGATTCGCGATGCACTCACCCATTCACGTAACCTAGCTACGATCAATATGGTGAGTGATATGGGATTCGGGAAAATTACCGACGGCTTGAGACGTTACGGTATTGTTGAAAATCTTCCTCCCGATCTCTCTATTGCCCTGGGGACAATCTCCATTTCTCCTATCGATTTAGCAAAATATTATACGATGTTTGCCAGCGGAGGGGCACTAACAAATCCAATGTTGGTACGACAGGTAATAACCCCAAAAGGGGAGACGATTCAGTATCAAAATAAAAGTCGTCAAGTTAATACGCCGCAGCAAATTTATTTAATGACCTCGATTCTCAAAGATGTTGTGAGTCACGGTACGGGAACGGCCGCACGTGTCGGCGGTATAGAGATAGCCGGTAAAACGGGAACGACCAACAAAAATGTGGATGCATGGTTTGTCGGTTATTCACCGACGGTAGAGACGGTAGTTTGGTTCGGACATGATAACAATACTCCGATGCGCCGTAGTGAAACCGGAGGGCGTGCCGCAGGACCTGTTTTTCGTTATTATTATGAAGATATGTTACGGATTTATCCGAATACGAAACGTTATTTTGATGTTCCTGCGGGAGTGTATCAAGCCCCTACGGATGATCAAAACGGAAGCGAAACATTTACCGACACCTCAGTAGCTCCGGATGCGACGCAGGAAGAGGCACCGAAAACCGAAGAAAAACTACTATTTTAACCTTTTTTCTTGGTCGCCGATGAGAGATAAAACCATACCGCTCCTCCGATAACGAGGAGCATAACAGGGGCGAGATAGGGTTTATCGGCTACCATATCGTATCCTTTAATAAGCGCTCCTCCGAAAAGATAACTTCCCCCCCCGACGACGACTGCCCAGATAGCCGCACCAATGGCATTGTAGGCACTGAATTTCCAAAAATCGTACTTGGTTAATCCGATGGCTAAAGGGACAAGCGTTTTAAGGCCGTAGATAAACTTTTTAACAACGATGATCCAAGAGCCGTTTCGTTTGAGTAGGAGATGAGAAAAGGCGAGTTTTCGACGGTGCTTTTTAAAATACTCCATCATTTCACGCTTATGGTATCGAGACATATAAAACATCAACGAATCCCCGATAAAATTGGCGATCATAGCGATCGTAATAGAGAGTGAAATATCCATTTTCCCCATAAAGCTGAGAACCCCTGCACCCAAAAGGGCGACGAATCCCCCTCCAAGAGAGTAGAGAAAGAGCACAATGTAGCCGTATGTCGAGAGGTTATTGAGCATGTCATCCATAAATCATAATTTCCTTATTTTTGCTATTTCATCACGTAGTCGCGCGGCTTCTTCAAATTCGAGTTTTTTAGCGGCCTCTCTCATTTTGAGGTTCAGCTCTTCGATCAATTTTTTCCGCTCGGCGGCAGGGAGGGTTTTCGCTTTTTTGGAGCGGTTGTATAAATCGCCGACATCTTCGAGCTTGAGATTTTCATCAAGCGAGCGTTTGGTGGTGGTAGGGGTAATGCCGTGTTCGGTGTTAAATGCCTCTTGGGTTTCACGTCGTGCCGTTGTTTTGGCAATGGCGCGTTCCATTGATCCGGTAATCTTTTGAGCGTACAAAATAACCCGTCCGTGCTCATTCCGTGCGGCACGTCCGATGGTTTGAACGAGAGCGGTTTCAGAGCGGAGAAATCCCTCTTTATCAGCATCTAAAATCGCTACGAGGCTCACTTCGGGAAGGTCAAGTCCCTCACGCAGGAGATTGATCCCGATGAGGACGTCGAAATCGCCGACACGCAATCCCCGTATGATCTGATTACGCTCGATAGCGTCGATCTCGGAGTGCATATACTGCACTTTGATCCCCAAATCGGCGAGGTATTTCGTGAGAGCTTCCGCCATTTTTTTGGTGAGGACGGTGACGAGGACACGATCCCCAAGAGCTACGGTTTTCTTGATCTCATCGTGCAAATCTTCAACCTGATTTTCACTTGGTTTGATCGTGATGATCGGATCGAGTAGCCCAGTAGGTCGGATGATCTGATGGGCGATGGTAGTACTGATGTCGATCTCTTGCGCGGCAGGGGTAGCGGAGACAAACATATAATGAGGCGCTTTGTTCATAAACTCATCGATCATGAGCGGACGGTTATCGAGAGCACTTGGGAGACGAAAACCGTAATCGACGAGAACCTCTTTACGGCTTCGATCCCCTGCAAACATTCCGCGAAATTGCGGCAAACTCACATGGCTCTCATCGACGATAATGAGAAATTTATCGTGATGGAGAGTGAAATAGTCGAGCAATGTATAAGGGGCTTCCCCCGGAAGTTTGTCGGTGAGATGCCGGGAGTAGTTTTCGATCCCTTTACACATCCCCGTAGCCTGCAACATTTCGAGGTCAAATTCACATCGCTGTTTGAGACGCTGTGCTTCGACGATTTTCCCTTGTTTATCGAGCTCGTTTAGCCGTTCTCCAAGTTCATCTTCAATCCGCTTGATCGCGCGAGAGAGTTTCTCTTGACCCACAGCAAACTGGCTGGTAGCGTAGATCGTAACCGTCTCTTGTTTTTCAGTCATTGTGTTGCTGAGGGGTTCAAAAAAAGTTAAACGTTCCACTTCATCCCCGAAAAATTCGATCCGCACTGCTTGATCCTGCCAGTAGGGGGGATAGATATCGACCACTTCGCCGTTCACCCGAAAGTGACCGCCGTCGAAATAGGTATCGTTACGGGCATACCCCATCTCGACGAGGCGTAGAAGGAGCTTTTTTTGATTGATCTCATCACCGACGGCGATAACCTGCACCATCTTCTCATACTCTTCCGGATCACCGAGCCCGTAGTTGGCAGAGACGGACGCGACGACGATGACGTCATCGTAGCTGAGGAGATTCGCGGTAGCAGAGAGGCGAAGCCGCTCCAGCTCATCATTGATCGAGCTGTCTTTTTCGATAAAGAGATCTTGTCGGGGGATGTAGGCTTCGGGTTGATAGTAATCGTAGTAACTGATGAAATACTCGACATGGTTTTCTGGGAAGAAACTTCTAAACTCGCTGTAAAGCTGTGCTGCCAAAGTTTTGTTATGGGTCATGATAATCGTGGGGAGCTGAACGCTCTCGATCACCTTCGCCATCGTGTAGGTTTTACCGCTACCCGTTACCCCCTCAAGGGAAACATAGCGTTCGCCGTTTTTAATGCCTGATGCGAGTGCATCGATAGCAACGGGCTGATCGCCGGCAGGTTGATAGGGGGTATGGACTTTAAAAATCGGCAATGGGTAACCCTATAATAAATATTCGCAATTATAGCGCAAATGCTGTTTTTCATTACGGATGAGCGCCTATAGGCCACTGAGTTAAGGTGAGTTTTTGAATTATCCCTAATCTCTAACTTTTTTTTGAATTTTTGTCAGTGCGTTTTTCTTTTAACGTTTTTGTCGGTGCTTTTTTAACCGCTTTTTTTGAATCTTGGCCTTTTGCCATAATATCCCCTTCTTTGGATGTGTTAATCGTATAACTCTCCACACATAGTATACGACTTATACTTAAAAGCAGTGCCAACTCAGGGGGATTTGGCTAACCCTTTTGGAAGTTCGATCCAAAGGGCTTTGAGGGAGAGATCAAGATCGTAGATGAATAAAAAAAGTGAAAGGATCAAGCTGATGATACTGGAAATAAACAAGATGATGAGGATATAGGTCACAGTAAAATGATACAGAGCAGACCCGAACAGACCAATGATAATAAAGGAAACCAATAAAACGCTCAGTACGGCTAAAAAGTTACTGCTTCGAATGACTTTTGCTCTTACCGTGAGTATTCTAAGCTCTTCTAAAATACGCTCTTGGTCTATCTCTGAAGTATGACGATATTCAACCGAAAGTTGACGCGTTCTATCGACTATCCGTCCGAAACGGTTGGTTAGACTTAAAATGATTAAACCGATCCCTGAAATAAGAATGACAGGGCCGATTGCCAATTGCAATGTACCGATAAGATCATTTAGTAACATCAAACACCCTCTAAGCAACTCTTTGTGGGTGAATTATAGCGGATTATCTGATTTGGAGGCATTACGGTGAAGCTGAGCTAAACTGTGTTAAAATTATAACACAGACTCTATCACGCAAGGTTAATCATGCTATTTAATCCTACCCCATTGGAAAAACTGACCACACTCGTTACCGATTTACTTGAAAAACAAGTTGCACTCAAAGCAGAAATCGAAATCCTTCGAAGTGAAAGCGCTTCGATACGCGGTAATGAACAAACAAAAGATGCCGAGATTCAGCGTCTTCATGGTGCCCTTGCTTCGAAAGATGAAGAGATTAAAATGTACAGTGATGAACTTGCTGCTAAAGATGCCGAGATTGAGACGATTGTTTCTAAAATCGAAAGTTTGCTTGGATGAAAACCAAAGTAACCCTCACGCTCAATGCCAAACGTTACGACATTGATATCGAGGAAGATTTTGCCCATTTTTTAACGGCTCAAATGAAACAAGATTTTCACATTGAGGGGAACAATGATATTAAACTTCTTCTCCAAGCCTATGTCCGTAAAAGTTTTGCATTGTATGAACAAGAAAAACAGATCAGCGACTTAATTGATCGTCTTCAAAAGCTCTAAATCCCTTTTCACAATCACTTCACAATTACCTTTTATACTGCTCCTATCCAAAGAGAATCTCGGAAGAGAAACTTTTTTAAGAAGGAGTTGAAAATGAATAAGTTACTTTCACTGTTATTGGTTGCGGCACTTAGTGCCTCAGTAGCATCAGCAGATGCTAAAGCAGGTCAAAAAGTCTATTTGAAAACACTTAAAGCGAAGTTCAATATGAATGGAACCAAATTTGCCGCAGAGCATACGGTGGCAGAGTGGGAAGAACTTTTCGCCGATAATGCAAAAGGTTTTATCAAAGAGTATGGAGAACGTTTTCCGAATGCGGTACCTGTTTTAACGAATCCTTCGATGGGCGATAAGCTTCAAGATATCGGAGATTTTGCTAAAGAGTACGGTTCGGATAGCGGCAATGTGCCGAGTTGTGGTTGAAAATAAAATAGGATAAAAGGATCTATTATGAAAATGTTACTTGCAATATTGGGTTTGAGTGTTATGTTGAGTGCTGCGGATGGCAGTGCTTTGTATCAAAAATGTGCGGCCTGTCACGGTATGAAAGGTGAAAAAGCGGCTCTTGGAAAATCGGAAGTAATTTCAGGATGGAACTCTGCAAAAACACTCGAGGCACTAAAAGGGTATAAAGCGGGAACGCGTAATACCAAAGGTATGGGTGCCATTATGAAAGGACAAACGGCAATGCTCAGTGATAGTGATATGAAAACCCTTGCGGATCATATTGCGGGGCTAAAATAATTTTTTTCTTTTTCCTCCGCTTATGCGGAGGATTATTCTCCATTTATACGTTTCAGTTGTTCCCATCCTTTTAAAATGATCCGATTTATCGGATAATAGTGTGGCATATTTACTGTTTTTAGTAATAATAAACCATTACAACAAAGGGTCGGGATGTTCAAATCGTTCATTTTCTTTTTTCTTCTCTCCATCCTCTCACTCCATGCCGAAATCGATTCTGAAAAACTTGATAAGTTGAATGTGGAAGCATTATTGGTCAAAAATCTTAAAAATAATGAGATACTCTATTCAAAAGAGGCGTTGCGTGAGGTGAAGCCGGCGAGTTTGACTAAAATCATGACGGCCATTTTAGCGATTGAAGAGGGGGAATTAACCCGTCTTGTCGTTATTTCAAAAGAGATGCTTCAAGTAGAACCTACTAAAGCTGGCTATAAAGAGGGAGAGATCTTTTTATTGGGCGATCTCATTAGAGCGGCTTTGATCAAATCGGATAACGATGCCGCAATGGCAGTTGCGATAGCCATCGGGGGATCGGTCGAAAATTTCAATAAGATGATGAACACAAAAGCTGTGAAGATAGGGATGGTGAACAGTGTGTTTACGAACCCTTGCGGATTTGATATCGGTAACCATCACTCTACACCGCAAGATCTTCTCGTTTTAGCGGAGTACGCTATCCAAAATCCTGTTTTTAACGACATAACCCGCTTAAATCAACATACTTATTATGCACTTAATAGCTCTCGAAAGTTTGTTGCCAATACCCATAATCAGCTTCTTAACAAGTATGAATATGCTGTCGGAGTCAAAACGGGATATACCTCTAAAGCAGGACCGTGTTTAATTGCCCGTGCCAAAAAAGAGGATAGAGACTGTTTGATTGTGATGCTTAATTCTAAAGAGAACCGATGGAAAGCCGCAAAAGAGATTTTTGAACAGGTATTTGTCCCTTCACAAGCTGTTTTGGCATCCCTATAAGGCTTTAAACTCCCAGTTTACGCAAATCTTCGTCCCTTTTTTCTCTTCGGACTCAATCGCGATTTTGAGATCATATTCACGAGCGATCATCGCGACGATATTCAGACCGATACCGAATCCTCCTACACTTTTATCGGCACGTGTATAGCGTTCAAATACCCGATCAATCATATCAGAAGGGATACCGATACCGTTGTCTTCGAGGCATAAACTCCCTTCTAAAAGTGAGATATGAATTTTTCCTTCCATTGTATTGTATTTGATGGCATTGGAGAGGAGATTGTCAATAAGTCGGGTCGCTTTAGTTTTATCGATTATAAAAGTAATATCAGGTTCAATCGTAAGTTCCAGAACGATTTTTTTTTGCTCAATGCGGTGACGGAAATACTCCAGGCGCTCTTGTAAAAGGTGAGTAAGATTGATCGGGATATTATGAACGGCTAAATCGTGATTGAGAACAAGATAGGTAAGGTCGTCATAAAGGGTGGAGATCGTACGTGAAGCAATTTCGATCCGTTTGAGCTTCTTTTCTACTAAAGGTGGTAACTCATATTCGTGCAACGTTTCGATATTGGTTAAAATCGCACTTACAGGGGTATTGAGCTCATGTGTCGTATCTTTTATAAAATCATCAAGAAGGGCAATAGCTTCATTCATGGGGCGCAAAAACATTCGTGAAAGGCTAAACCCTATGACTCCGAGGATAAAAAAGAGAAGAGATCCGAAAATTAATGAGTTGATAAGGGCTTGGTGCCGCCAGAGTTCATCATCACGCGTTTCAAATACCAGATAATACTCCCCTAATCCATAAGGAGAGAGGGCAATGATGAGGTGGATGTATCCATTATGCAGAGCAATGTTTTCACTAAAATCATAATGTTTTTGGTTTAAATTTCCGACTAAGAGATCTTTATCATACCCGTAAAGAGCGGTTTTATAGGCGAGATCGGTAGGGAAGAGGGGCAAAATATGACCACTCTCGAGCCATGATTTCAGACGAGGAACGTAGCTCTCAGATTGCAGCTGCATGGCAAGCCGGTGAGATGAGAGCATTTGAGCTTTCATGGACTCGTAATAGAGGGTTGCCATAAGGGCTAAAATTAAGATGCTCATGACCCCATAAAGGGCTAGAAATCCCCTGAGAGTACGGTATTTAGCGAAATTGATACCCGAGGCGTTTGTGGCTGACAATGGAGTCCTTTCCTAGGAGTTTACGAAGCGTTTTAATGTAGGTACGCAATGAGCCGTCGCTAGGGATTTCGTCATAATCCCACAGATGCTCCATAATCATTTCGTGCGAGAGAAGCTCATTTTTATGCTGTATAAAGAGCTTGAGAAGTTTATGCTCTTTGAGTTGAAGGGTTTGCATTTCACCGTTAACGATGAGCATTTGGTTTTCCGTGTCGTAGGTTATCCCCTCGCTAAGTGTCAGTACATCGGTGGGATTATGGTAAAAATTTCGTTTTAGAATGGTTTGAATTCGCAATAAAAGTTCTTTGAGAGCAAAAGGTTTGCGAATATAATCATCCCCGCCGCTCTCAAACCCCTCTTCGACATCACTCACAGCATTACGCGAAGTGATAAAAATGGCAGGGGTTGAATTTCCCGCTTTACGGCTTGCTTTGAGCAAAGAGAAACCATCCCCTGAGGGAACATTAACATCGAGTAGTAACACATCAAACTTTTGCTCATAGAGGAGATCTTCGGCTGAGGGTGCATCATAAGCACAGGTGACGTTATACCCTTGCTCCTCAAGATACTCACTGACACTCTCCGAGAGATTCGGGTCATCTTCGAGGAAGAGAAGTTTGGCTTTACTCATGTGAGGGCGATTCCGAATAGGATAAACAAAGTGAGGGCGATTCCTGCCGAGATGAGAGCATACGGAAGCTGGGTACGGGTATGTTCACCTACTTCGCATCCTGAAGCCATCGCAGATATGATCGTTGTGTCTGAAATAGGGGAGCAGTGATCGCCGAAAACACCACCTGAAATGACCGCTCCCATCGCCAAGGCAACCGGAGCATCAAGCCCTGCGGCTAGAGGGACGGCAATAGGGATCATGATACTGAATGTTCCCCAACTCGTTCCTGTCGCAAACGCGATAATGGCCGCTAATATAAAAATAGCTCCCGCAAGGTATGCCGAGGGGAGATAATCTCCGATAAACGAGGCGAGGTATTTTCCTACTTCCATATCGGAACTAACTCCGCCGATAGCGAAAGCGAATAACAAAATTAAGGCGATTGGAGTCATCGAGCGTGCACCTGAGAATGCCGCTTTAAAAAATTCGGAGGGTGTGAGGGCCCTTTTAATGGTGTAATATCCCCACATAAGCACCAGTGTCAGGATAAGGGTGTAAAAAATTGAGGATGAACCGGAACCTTTTAGAATATCTCCTTTTCCCGTGAGGAACATAAAGGCGATGACTCCGCTGATCATCCATACTATGGGCCATATAAAGAGCCCTAAATCTCCTTTCTCATCTTTGCACTCTATTGTCGGAGGGGTGGCTACAGTATAGCGCATTGGTCCGATATCGATTTCAAACCATATGACCATAAAGGTAACGATTAACGCCACAAAAGCATAGAAGTTAAAGGCAATGGATTGAATAAGCCAGGGTGCACTTTCTCCAGCGATGAAGCCTGCCGTAATTTGACCTCCGATAAGTCCTAGCAAAAGCGCACCCCACCCGTTGAGGGGTATGAGAGAGCAGACAGGTGCCGAGGTAGAGTCGCAAACGAAAGCAAGTTTTGCACGGCTGATACCGTAACGATCACAAAAAGGTCGCCCAATGGCTCCTGCAACGAGGGAGGTAATGGAAGATTCGATGAAAACAATAATGCCGGCAATAAAGCTGGGTATTAATGCACCCCGTTTACTTTTGACCCACGAACGCTTGACGCTTAGCTCATGCACCAAGCCGTCCACTCCACCGCTTCGTTCGATCAGTGTCATAACGGAGCCGACCATAATTGCAAATGCTAGGGTTTTAAGTACCCACGCTTCGCTCAAGAGTCCTAAAAAACGTTCATAAATAAGTAGGAGCGTATCAACCGGGTAAAAATTGGCAATGATTAATTCACCTACCAATACGGCCATAGCAAGGGCAATAAAAACAGAACGGCTGAAAAAGGCGAGGAGAATAGCGATGAGTGGCGGTATTAATCCTAAAAGAGCGTATTCTATAGGGAATCCTTACAATATCATTTGAAGCCGCATAATACCGGCACGGTCAAACTGCTCTTTATAGTATTCACTCCGTTTTTCGTCAATGACTTCAAATCCGAGTTTTTTATAGATAATTTCATTCTCAACTGAGCCGATTTCAACAGAGGTTTGAACTTTTCGGTACCCTTTGAGGCGTGCGGTAAGCATACTTTTTCCGATAAGTTCTTTGTACACGTCAATAGTTTTGTATTCAGCTTTTACAAGCATAAAGTCCAATACGAATGTTTTATTATCAGCTTCACCTTCGCAGAGTAAGTAGGCGGCAATCCGTTCATGGTAGGTTTCATCAAAACCGATCTCTTCGAGTGCTTTGGAAAAGATTTCATGCGTTGCGATACGCGGCTCGTATCCGCAAATAGTTCCGACGAGAGCTCCATCGGAGACGGCAACAAAAAAGTTGGAATAGTGGCAATAACTTTTGGTGGAAGTGAGAGCGAGACGTTTGAGATGGGAGAGCAGCGTTTTATCTTCGGAGGTATTGAATACCAAATCAAACAAACCGATTCTTTTGCCTCCGCGGGAACTTTCCAGTAATGCTTGGGCAATCATGTCAATATCTGCCTCGGATGCTTTACGAACCGTAATTGCCATCAGTGCCTCACTCAACCAAATTTTCTATATGCTATACTACCTAACTTTAAAACAAACTAAGAACAATGACATGATGAAAATAACTTTGGCTTTTTCACTTTTTTCGCTCTTCTCATCTTTGGTTGCTTCTGAGCAGCTTATTGTTGTACTCTCTTCAGAGTTAAATGCTACCACAGCAGTAATGCAGAGGTACGAAAAGCAAGAACAATGGAGCCCAATCGGGGGGAAAACCTCTGTTACGTTAGGGCGAAGCGGTTTGGGATATATTGCATTTAAAACACCGCTGAAAAATGAAGGGGACGGACGATCTCCTAGCGGAATTTTTCCGATCACGGCGGCTTTTGGGTATGATCAGAACACCACCATTAAACTTCCCTATTGGCATGCAGATGAAAACCTCTACTGTATTGACGATATTAATGATTCTCGTTACAACAAAATTCTCCGTATCTTCGATAAAAGTGCTCTACCTTCGAGCTATGAAGTGATGCGACGCCCTGATGGAGTCTATCGTTACGGAGCGGTGATAGGGTACAATGAATCGGGTGTGAGCGGGCGCGGTTCGTGCATCTTTATCCATCTCAATCAGAGCGATAAGCATCCGACTTCAGGGTGTACGGCAATGGATGAAGCCCCGTTAATCGAACTTCTAAAATGGTTAGACCCCGTGAAAAAGCCGCAGATACTACAGATAATGAAAAGTGAGTGTGGAAAATACCGGGAAGAATTTCCCGGTATCGTATGTGAGTAGGTTTTTTAGTTATTAACGACGTCTACTTTAGGTGTTTTAGCGGTAGAAGCCGGAAGCATCGGATAGATAACCGTCGGTTTTTTACCTTCTAGTGCTTTTAGGAAGGTTTCAATTTCAGCCGTCTCTTTATCATTCAAATCAACACCGAGCTGGATACGACCCATCTCTTTGATCGCTTCGCTCAACGTTGCAATTTGACCGTTGTGGAAATACGGAGCGGTTTCGGTGACATTACGCAATGTCGGTACACGTACCATGCCGTTTGCATCCCCTTTGAAATCCCCTACATTCATATGTTTGTATTGACCTGTTACGTTGAACGCATTCATTGTTCCACCCAATGCGATATCGTTATGGCAGGTTGCACACCCTTTATCGATAAAGGTTTTAAGCCCTTTTTGCTCTGCGGAAGTAAGTGCTTTTTTATTCCCGTTCAAGAATGCATCATAGCGTGATGGGGTAACGAGGGTACGCTCGAATACGGCAATGGTATCGGCTACTTTTTCAAAAGTTACTTTCACATCTTTGCCGTATGCTTTCTTGAATGCGTTGACGTAGGCAGGAATAGAGTTAACCACACCCTCTACGAAATCTTTCGGTGCTGCCATTTCAGGTCCTGCTTGGATCGGTCCTTGGGCTTGGTCTTCGAGGTGAGGAGAGCGTCCGTCCCAGAATTGTTGGCTATAAAATACGGCATTGTAAACGCTCGGAGAGCTCAAATGGTGCGGGTTGGCTGTCCACTTGTGCCCGATAGCTGCTGCCATTCCATCACTTCCACCGAGTGCAAGGTTATGACAGGTATTACAGCTGATCAAACCGCTTTTAGAGAGGCGTGGTTCAAAGTAGAGCATTTTTCCAAGTTCTACTTTAGCCGCAGTAGTCGGATTTTTAGGGTTAGAGGTTAGCTTTTCGAGTGCTTTTGCGTTAGATGGAATCGGTTTTAGACCTGCGGTTTTGGCTTCATCAATCAGTGAAGCACCCATAAGCGTTGTGGCGACAATCGCCGAAATCATTAAAGCTTTCATGGCATATCCTTATAAGTAGAATGTATTAGAATGATAATTGTAGCATCTTTTAGATAAAGGAAAATTTTTATCCTTTAGTTAATTTATAACTCCTGCATTACGGTTGAGCGTTTTGTATGCTCCAAGCGCCTGCATGCCGCTTCAAATGCTCCACTCTCACCGATCAGAATACAATGCCCTTTTGCACGGGTAAGGGCGGTATAAAGGAGTTTCGTATTGAGCATAATAAGATGTGAAAAGCTCATAATGACGACGACTCGCTCATATTCCATTCCTTGAACCTTGTGGACACTGAGGGCATAAGAGAGGCTCAGATAATCGCTGATTTGATCATATTTGTAGTGTACGATTAGCTCTTCATTGGGATAATAGACATAACAGAGTTCTTCTTCCTCATCAAGGCGGAAGATAAGACCGCACATACCGTTAAATATCCGCCGTTCACTCGGATCGTTGCCCTCTTTGAACTCTTCGGGAGTAGTGGAGGGGAGGTTTTCATTTTTGGTGTGAACGACTTTGTCCATCAGACGCAATTCCCCTTTAAAAGTTTTAACTTTTTTTTTGGGATTAGGATTGAAATACTCTTGCAAAATAAGATTGAGATTATCGACCCCTAACGCATTGGCGCGCATTGGAGAGATGACCTGAAATGCACTGAGGTATTCACGTATCTGTTTGGCTTGAAGCTTTTCACGAGATTCGGGGAGATATTCGAGTGTAACGGAAGCAACGGCTGCGAGGGTATTGTGTACATGGGTTTTAAGAACCTCTTCGAATTCACCCGCACTAAGGGAGTTTTTCAGAGCATGTCGATTGGGAATTTCCACTGCATTAAAGGTGAAATCTTCATAGCATTTTTGATACTGAGGAATAATCCCTCGGCGGATATCGTTAGCGATCAGGGCAATGGCTTGCTCCTCTCTTTGACGGTAGATTTGGGTAAGCATGATTGTGGGGGCAAGATTGAGTGCAATTGCATCGCTTAGGGGACTTCCTGCTCCGATTGGTGGGAGTTGCGCATCATCCCCAACGATGATAACGGTGGCATCACGTTCTATCTTTGCCATTAATCTCGCAAAAAGGGTCGAATTGATCATAGAGGCTTCATCGATCAATACCACTTGATAGGGCATTTTATCGTATGAATCAAATTTGACAAGGAGGCTCTGGATTGTGGCACTTTGGTATCCGCTACGTTCTCGTATCCGCTGCGAAGCGATACCGCTAAGAGCACACGTCATAATGAGACTTGGAGTGTAACGGGTAGCCAAAAGATCTAAGAGCGCCTTGGCAGTGGTACTCTTCCCCGTCCCTGCATACCCGACGAGGAAGATTAATCCTGAGCCTTGATTAATTAATTCTAATGCGGCATATTGCTGTTCTCCAAGTGTGAGTGAATGGGTGTCTAAAAATGTTTTAAGATTACCGCTTAGAGGTTCTTGAGTACTTTTACCACGGCGTTTAAACTCATTGTAAAGTAGGGTTTCGGCTTCATAAATACGGGTTGGTGAGAGTTTAAAACTGGGTAAAAGGGTAATACTCCCCTCTCTTAGTCTATCATCAAGTGCTTCATCGTATCGAGAGTGATTTCCTAGTGCCAAAAGAAGATCGAGCCGAGTAAACAATCCATGACGTTCAATACAGCTATTTCCCTCAGAATCACAATATTCACTTAGTGTATATTCCATTGCGGCTTGGATTCGCCGTTCATCATCTGTCTTTAACCCCATATTAAGGGCGATTTCATCGGCTTTTTTAAATCCGATACCGTTAATCCGCATCAGAGTATAAGGGTTATGCTTAATCGCTTCGATAGGGTTTTTAACCTCTTTCATTGCCCCGGCTATCAGGCGTAATAGAGCAGGAGTAACACCAAAAGGTGCCAAGAATTCTCCCAAAAGTCTCATGGAGCGAAATTGCTTCCATCCGTTTGAGAGTTTGAGGAGCCGTTTTTCGTTCATACCCTTCATATCCATTAATCGCTCAATATCGTTATTTAAAATATCGATTAATCCCTCCGTCCCGTATTTTTCAATGAGTTCGGCGGTCAGTTTTTTGGTAAATCCTTTGACGACACGGTTGAGAAAAAAGAAGAGTTCGTTTTGGTTAACGATGAGTGAATGAGCTTTAAAGGTTCGCCCGTGTTGGCGGTGCTCTTCCCACTCTCCCTTGAGGGTGATCGCGGCATTGACGAGATGATCGACGTCGCTTTCATAGTAGTGGGCACTGATTTTATCACCGCTTTTAAGGACGGCAATCAAGAAACCGTTGTTTTGGTAAATAATCCGATCAATTTGACCGATAAGGGTTTGCATCAGGCTTTTACGCGGAGATTCCGTTCTTCCTCTTGTGCTTTGTAAAGCTCTGCACATCCACGGGCGAGTTCGCGGATTTTGAGGATGTAGTTTGCCCGTTCCGTGACGGAGATCGCTTTGCGCGCATCGAGGGTGTTAAACGTATGGGAAGCCATCATGCACAAATCATACGCCGGAAGCGGGAGTTGGGCTTCGAGACATCGTTTACACTCGGCTGCTTTGGACTCAAAATCATGAAAAAGCATTGCTGTATCTGCGATTTCGAAGTTGTATTTGCTAAATTCAATTTCACCCTCTTTGTGGATGTCACGATAGAGGGTTTTGCCGAATTTATTCTCACTCCATACGATGTCAAACACCGTATCGACCCCTTGTAAATACATTGCAAGACGCTCTGTCCCGTAGGTGATTTCGACGGCGACGGGATCACACGCTACACCGCCTACTTGCTGAAAGTAGGTGAATTGGGTCACTTCCATACCATTAAGCCATACTTCCCAACCTAAACCCCAAGCACCGAGTGTCGGTGATTCCCAGTTGTCCTCAACGAAACGGATATCATGGTCTTTGAGATTGAGTCCCAAATACTCTAAACTTTTGAGATAGAGTTCTTGAATATTTTCAGGGCTTGGTTTGATAAGGACTTGGAATTGGTAATAGCTTCCCAAGCGGTTTGGATTTTCACCATAACGTCCATCTGTCGGACGGCGGCTTGGGGCAACGTAGGCAACGGACCACGGCTTTGAATCGAGTGAACGCAAAAAAGTGGCAGGATGAAAGGTTCCTGCACCTGCAGCTACATCATAGGGCTGAACGATAGCGCATCCTTGCTCATTCCAAAATTGCTGTAATTTTAAAAGTAAATCACCAAACGTAATCATAACAGTCCCATTTAATAAGTTGCGTTATTATACCAAAAACAGGGCTGCAAAGGGTTTTTTAAAGCAATTGTCCCTATTATAAGAGGAATTAATAAAGGCAGTCATAATGAAGCGATATTTGTTTTTCTTATTTTTTTGCTTCACAGCCCTTTTGGCACAACCGCCGATAGAAAAAATATCCGTTAAATTACAGTGGGCAGATCAGTTTCAGTTTGCAGGATATTATATTGCAAAAGAGAAGGGGTTCTATCGCGATGTCGGTTTGGATGTCACCATCCAAAAATTTGATCCGAAAAGGCTTGCTGTCGATGAGGTAATAAGTGGGCGAAGTACTTACGGTATAGGGCGTTCTTCTCTTTTGATTGATCGAATGTCGGGGAAGAATGTAGTAGTTTTGGCTGCCATTTTCCAGACTTCACCTTTTATTCTCCTTTCGCAAAAGTCATCGGATATTCAAACCCCGCGTGATTTGATCGGAAAGCGGATTATGATGACCGAAGATTTCCAAGATACGATCTCAATTCGGGCTATGCTCAACTCTCAGGACATTCGGATGGGGGAACTCAAATTTTTAGAACATAGTTATAATCCGATGGATATAGCTAATGGAAAAACGGACGTTATGGCTTGCTATATCTCCAATGAACCCTTTGTCCTGAAAGAAAAAGGGATAGAAACCAATGCTATCAATCCTGAAGCATACGGATTTGATTTTTATAGCGATATCCTTTTTACCTCTGAATCTGAAGTGCGTAATCACCCTAAACGGGTACGCGCATTTGTTGATGCTACCTTGAAAGGGTGGGAATATGCGTTTGCACATATTCCTGAAACGGCACAACTCATTCGTAAACACTACAACATGCAAAATAAATCATTGGAATCTCTTATTTACGAAGGAGAAGTGCTTAAATCGTTGGCATATCGCGGTAAACAACCGCTAGGATCAATATCGGCTGATAAATTTCATCGTATTTCGGATATCTATCGAGTTATGGGGATTCATCAAAATGAAAAGCGATTCGAGGGATTCATTTATGATGATGCCAAATATCAAATTATCCCATTAAGTGTTGATGAGCGTTCATTTTTACACATGAATAAAATTCAGTATACCTCTACCGTAGTATGGCCCCCTTTTAATTTTTATTCAGAGAATAATCATATTCAACTTCAAGGGATAGCGGCGGATTTTTGGAAACTTATAGTAGATCGAACGGGCATGGAAGCCACTTTTCTCCCCTCTTCTACCTGGGCAAACGTATTGGAGATGATTAAAACAAAAACGGCAGATGTGACACTGGGAACGTCGATCTCTAAAGAAAAAGAGCCGTATGCCCTTTTTTCAAAACCTTATGCTTCCTTTCCAAATGTGATCGTAACCGATAAAACGATTGACTTTCTACCCGGACTTAAATCATTGGAGGGGAAACGAGTTGCCATCGGGGCAGGGTATAGCGTGATTGAAAGCGTAGCATCACACTACCCGAGCATTACCATTATTGAAGTTGAAGATACTCGTGAAGCTCTAAAGTTGCTGAGTAAGGGACGGGTAGATGCCGTCATTGATATCCTTCCCGTTGTTGCTTATTTAATAAATGCCGATCACTATGTAGATCTTAAAATTTCGGGGACAACCGAATTTGATTTTGATGTTCGAATGATGATACGCAATGATTATCCGGAACTTAAAACGATTATTGATAAGGCGATTGACTCAATAACGGTAGCAGAGCGGCAGAGAATTTTAAACCGTTACATTTCGATCACGTACGAAGAGCGGATTGATTACACTTGGGTTTATGGGGTTGTATTGGGGGCATTGTTCATTATTTCTATTTTTATTTATCGTCAATTTGAGATGGGGAAATATCATAAGCGACTTTTACGAATGGCAACGACGGATCCTTTGACAGGGTTATGTAATCGTATACGTTTGGATGAAAAACTGCTTGAGTGTCATGAATATTACAAGCGAACACAACGTACATTTTCGGTCATGATTATGGATTTGGACCATTTTAAACGGATTAACGATACCTATGGGCATCTTATCGGAGATAAAACGTTAGTCAACCTTTCCCAATTAGTTCAGAATAATATTCGTAACATAGATATAGCAGGACGATGGGGAGGCGAAGAGTTTATGATCATTTGTCCTGAAACCAATCTTGATGGGGCAAAACGGTTGGCAGAAAAAATAAAATCGATCATAGAAGAGTGTGATTTCCCTCATATTCATACCTTGACCTGCAGTTTCGGAATCAGTGAGGGACGTGAAGATGATCGAATCGAAAGTATAGTCGGACGAGCGGATAAGGCATTATATCAAGCGAAAGAAGAGGGGAGAAATCGGGTCTGTACAGCTTAGGTGAGTTTGCAGACAATATCACCGATTTCTCTTTCCAAAGAGGCCGCGACAACCGAACATTTGACTTTTAGAAGAAAACAGATATTTTTACGACGCAGCGGAGTCATACATTCGTAGTTTCCCATACCTTTTGCGATAATCAGATCAGCACCGTCAAAGAGTTTTTGGGATTCGGGGGAGGCTAGCGCGTAAACGAATCCTGGAGTAGGGACACCGCTGTTCATCACGGTACATATCTTTTCAATCTCCGCTTCAAATGCTTCTTTCATCGTAACATCGTTGATGATGGGATTTCCCCGTACCAAATAGGTAACGGCTATGTCAGGATAGAGTTTTTGGAGAAAGCGGATCGCCAAAGCATCAAAGAGGTGTTCTCCTGCATTGTCTCCGATATAGAGGAGTGTTTTAACCTGTGTGAGCGCATTGCGTAATACTTCAGTATCATCGTGGGCAAACGGTGTATTAAAGACTGACATGATCGCCTCATGCAGATCAAAACTCACTTCGGCGGCAAGATCGATCACATTTCCCACTACGGCAGTTTTGAGGATAGCGATGAGCGGATCTAAAGAGTCTTGGATCGTTGTATCTAAAAAGGGGAGATAGGTCTTGGCTTGAGCTGAGGCGTGTTGTTTTTGTTCTTTGTATAAATCATCGGTTTGTGCGAGAATGGCCATCTGTTCATATAGCGGCGCGGCAAGGAGAGGTGGAGAAAGGGTAAAGTCAGCTTTTCTGAGGGCATCCTCAACATAGTTAAGAATTTTATCTCTTAGAGTATCATCGGCATGAATAGCGTCACAAACACGTTGACTTTGAGCTGTTATACACCCAATACATTCAAGTTGTATGGTCATTGCGAAGCGTGATCGTCAATTACTTTGCCCCACATAAGTTTGTATTTACGTCGCATAAATTCAACCTCTTGCTGAGAAAGTTTGAGCTGTTCCGTGAGGGTTGCAATGGTCTTGCGATCTTCATCATAGAGCTCTTGAAGAGAGGAGAGAGCATCTTTGAGAAATTCGTTTTCATTTTTAATCGATTCGATTGTCTCTTCTTTGGCTACAAGGACTTTTTCGTGTAGATTGATAATGGTTCCGATTGTTTTTTCGACAAAGCTGGCACCGAGGGTAATATCCGCTTCCGAGGCACTCAGTTCTTGCATCGTTGCAGGAACAAGCCCCTCCATCCCCTGACCTGGATCGATAATCACTTCTCCGTCTTCGATAAGTGTGGTGAGTTTGCCACGGACAATTAAGGCTTCAACGGCACTACGATCCATATTGGTCATGTGAGCGTAGTCATCAATACTCATCCATCCTTGCATTTTCCACCACCTACTAGAATTTATTTAACGATTATAGCAAAACTTATAAGATAGTCTCAATTTCTAATGAATCCATTTCTACTTTTTTCGCTTTTGCAATCCGGTCTTCTTGAAGTTTCATTCGTAGCTCTTCATTTTCAAGTGCTAAAATCTGCATTGCAAGATAAGCTGAATTGATCGCTCCGGCCTTACCGATAGCAACGGTGGCTACAGGCATACCGGCCGGCATTTGGACGGTTGAGAGAAGTGCATCGATTCCGCTAAGGGCGGATGCACTCATAGGTACACCGATAATAGGCTTGATTGTTTTTGATGCTAATACCCCAGCCAAATGGGCTGCCATTCCGGCTGCTGCGATAAAAACTTGAGCCCCTTTCGCCTCTGCTTTGAGGACATACTCTTTAGTACGTTCAGGACTTCGGTGAGCGGAAGAGATAATGAGTTCGTATTGTACGCCGAATTCTTCGAGTGTTTGTGAACACGATTGCATGACGTCAAAATCGCTTTTACTTCCCATAATAATTGATACAAATTTCATTTTAGACTCCTAAGGTGTTTTTTTAATTGAATTAACATTTGGTGACCGTCCCCATCTCATCTGTTGCTGGGATACGGAAAAAGGTGAACTGAGGCAGGCTGCACGGCAGTTTAAAACGATTGAGGTTTCCACTGTGGACTTGATCCCAAATCTTGCCGTTTTCAGCAAGAAGCTGTTTAAATGAGATATGCCACTCCCCATTATTTTCCCATATTTTTCCCACATCGTTATCGATTGGATGAAGGGTACTTCCCTCAGGGAAAACGAGTTCCATTATATCGTTCGGAAAGGTTTTATATTTGCATTCAAAATATTCACCCGATTCGTCCACGATACCGCTCACCTGATGGGTTCCCATCATCATGGAAAAATCGAGATTTTGGGTATCGTGTTTTTCAAAAGGGCGGTTGACGAGGTAAGCATCGGTAAACCCACGATTTTGCATGGTATTGAGCTCTTTTTGATAACGTTCAGGATCACTTTTCCCGGCATAATAATCATCGATGGCACGGCGGTAGACTTTTGCCGTAATAGCTGCATAGTACGGTGCTTTTGTCCGCCCTTCAATTTTGAGTGAGTCGATGCATCCCGCATCGAGAATCTCTTTGATATGGCTTGCTAGATTGAGATCTTTGGAGTTCATGATATAGGTGCCGACTCCTTCATCTTCTACCAGTTTAAAAAGTGTTCCTGTTTCAGGATTTGCCGCATACATCTCATACGGAAATCGGCAATCGTTGGCACAGCTTCCACGATTAGGAACCCGTCCGCTTTGCAACGTTGAGATCAAACAGCGGCCGCTGTAGGCAAAACACATGGAGCCGTGGACAAAGACTTCGATTTCCAAATCAGGCAGTTCTTCTTTGATTTGCATTAAATCTTTGAGAGATATTTCCCGCGCAGCGATGATGCGGCGCGCCCCCATGTCGTAGTACACCTGTGCATCCAGGACATTCATCACGTTAGCTTGGGTTGAGAGGTGTAGCGGTATATGAGGGGCGATTTGATGGGCGAGTTTGAGGACTCCGGGAGTGGCCACGATGAAGGCATCGGGTTCTAAGGATGCCATAGTGGCGATATGCTCTTTAAGAAGTTTTAACTGGGAATTAAACGGGAAACCGTTTATGGTGACATAGACTTTACGACCTTTATCATGGGCATAATCAATCCCCTCTTTAAAGCTTTCCAAATCGAATTCTTTGCCTGAGCGGATACGGAGCGAAAAATGGCTTACACCGCCATAGACGGCATCAGCACCGTAATCAATAGCAATTTTCAGCTTTTCTAAATTCCCTGCAGGGGAGAGGAGCTCGACTTTTTTCAATATGACTCTCTTGTGGTCAAAAATACTAAGCAGATTGTACCGTTTTGTTTATTTATTTTTGCCCAAAAGAAGCAAGTAATGCTTCGATATCATCACTGCTTACGATATCTTCGGTCGTGGTGTCACCGTGAATATGAACTGCAGAAGTAACACGTTTGCTATCATCAATTTTTCCGGCGAAAAGATGATTCATGTAGGTGGAGAGAGCACGCATAACGTTGATTACACGTTCAATTTTTTGACGGTGTATATCTTGGTATTGCATAATATCCATGATATTCATGATCGTGTCTCCACCGTTTTGAAGCATATTAAGGACACTTTCTAAATGTTCGAGCGCTTTCTCATTTTCTTCTAATTGAGTCTTAAAAGTGTCTATGTGCGGAAATTTTCCAGTTAACGTGGTAAAAAGGTTGATATTATTTTTAATAAGAGCTTTAAGTGCTTTGACATCTTTTTCCCCTTGCCCTAGATCATTGCTAATTCCTTCGATAAGATCAAAGATTTCAGTTGCCTTTTGTTCACTCTCTTTGGTGACGTCATCGAGCTGATGAACCATTTTATTATCATCGGTAGGAGGTGGTGGTGGCCAGCTGTGCATGGCGGAAACACGATATTTATCTGCGTCTGTCTCGTTGTAATAAGGTTCATCGCTGTCTGCTTCTTCCGAAGATACGGGAGCTTCAGTTACTTCTGCCGGCTCTTCTTCATATCCTACATCTAAATCTATATCACCATTCATTAGCGCATCTAACTCTTCTTGCGTCATGATCTCTTATCCCCAAACGATTTAAAATTGCACTATAATAACATTAAAACCATTATTTTTACTTAGGGTGTATTCATGAAAGTTGATCTTCATAACCATACGGTGTTGTGTAACCATGCTATCGGAACGGTAGCGGAGTATGTAGAAGCTGCTATTTCGTGTAAAATTGAGTATTTTGGTTTCTCTGATCATGCTCCGATGCACTATGATCCGAAATACAGAATGAGTTTTGAACAAATGGACTTGTATGAATTATGGGTAAAAGAAGCGGGAGAGAAATACACGGATCAAATCACCGTTTTATTAGGGTATGAAGTCGATTATCTCCCCGGCTATATGGATGATGCAGTTTTGAATCGACCTTGCGACTATTTGATAGGGAGCGTCCATTTTATCGATGATTGGGGATTTGATAATCCTGAATTTATCGGTCGATATGAGGGATTAGACATTGATGACATTTATCGACGCTATTTTTCTTTAATCGAAGCTATGGCTAAGAGCGGAAAATTTGACATTGTCGGTCATCTAGATCTCTTAAAAGTATTTAAATTCTTACCGACTAAAGACATTCGAATTTTAGCTCAAGGGGCTCTAAAAGCGATTAAAAAAGCAAATATGACTATTGAGATCAATATGGCAGGGTATCGAAAACCTATTGCAGAAGCATATCCATCTCCTATTCTGCTAGAAACTATTGCTGAATTAGAGATACCGATTACGTTTGGTTCAGATGCGCATCGGAGTGATCAAATTGGATTGTTTAGCGATGAAATAGAAGCTATGGCTCGATCGGCCGGTTATGATGAATGTGCTCTCTACCGCGGGAGAGATCGGGAAATGATTAAATTTTAATCATGTCAAAACCCTTATTTTTTGTCAACTTTTGATATACTGTTCTAACTTTATTATTTTCAGGAGATTTGCATGGGTAAATTCGTAAATAACGTAGACGAGTTTTTCAGTTTTTGTAAAGAGAATGACGTTCAGTTCGTCGATTTCCGTTTCACCGATATGAAAGGGACATGGCACCATGTGAGCTATCGTATGAGCGCAGTTAATGCCGGTCACTTTACAGGCGGTCTACCATTTGATGGTTCTTCTATCGATGCATGGCAGCCGATTAATCGCTCAGATATGTTGCTTAAACCGGATGCTGAATCTGCATTTATGGACCCGTTTACTGCTGATCCTACCATTATTGTTTTCTGTGATGTTTATGATATCTACAAAGGTCAAGCATACGAAAAATGTCCGCGTGCAATCGCTAAAAAAGCACTTGAACACCTTGCAAATGCAGGGGTAGGTGATGTTGCTTATTTCGGACCTGAAAATGAATTTTTCGTATTCGACGATGTTAAAATTCGCGACGAAGTAAACTGCTCATACTATGAAGTAGATACCGAAGAGGGTGCATGGAATGATGCAAAAGATTTCAAAGACGGTTTCAACACGGGTCACCGTCCACGTACTAAAGGTGGGTACTTTCCGGTAGCACCGATTGACACTATGGTTGATCTTCGTGCTGAGATGATGTTGGCATTAGAGCAAGTGGGTCTTGAAGTAGTTCTCGGTCACCACGAAGTTGCACAAGGTCAAGGTGAAATCGGTATCGTTTTCGGAACTCTTGTAGAAGCAGCAGACAATGTTCAAAAACTTAAATACGTTATTAAAATGGTTGCTCACCTTAACGGTAAAACGGTTACATTTATGCCTAAACCGCTTTACGGAGACAACGGTAACGGTATGCACGTTCACCAATCAATTTGGAAAGACGGCAAAAATACATTCTACAAAGAGGGTGGCTACAGCAACTTGTCTGAAACAGCGCTTCACTATGTAGGCGGTATCTTCGCACATGCTCGTGCGGTTGCGGCATTCACAAACCCATCAACTAACTCATACAAACGCCTTATCCCCGGTTTCGAAGCTCCTTCGATTTTGACTTATTCTAGCCAAAACCGTTCTGCTTCTTGCCGTGTTCCATACGGTGCGGGTGAAAAAGCAACACGTATCGAAATGCGTTTCCCGGATTCTACTTCATGCCCATATCTTGCGTTTACCGCAATGTTGCTTGCAGGTTTAGATGGTATCAAAAATAAAATGGTACCGGTCGGACCGATGGATGAAGATTTGTTTGAACTTTCTTTGAATGAAATCCGTGAAAAAGGTATTCCACAAATGCCACATACATTACGCGGTGCATTGGAATCATTGATTCGTGATAATGAGTTCTTACAACCGGTTATGACTCCAGAGTTCTTGGATACTTACCAAAACTACAAATTCGAAACACAAGTATGGCCTGACGAAGCTCGTCCGACTGCATTCGAATTCAAATCTACTTATTCTTGTTAATCTTCTGTGCGGGTGAAAGCCCTGCACATCATCTTTTCTTCGTAATAACTTTCTGATTATTTATTCATTTAAAAATTATTCCCCGAATATCCTTGAAAGCTACGCACGATGGCAGAAGTGCCAAGAGTTGCGTGAGCGCTTTGTTCGGGGGATGAGGTTTTTTGGTACTTTTTTGCCGGAACAAAAAAGTACGAAGAGGAAGTTATGGAAGTTTTGGTCCTGCAGCAGAGTAGTCAAATTCACTTTGTCCATCAGTATACTTTTGGAAGTTTTTGATGAAAAGTGCCGCTAAATTATCGCGCTGAACGAGATACGCATCACGATCCTGCCATGCATTACGAGGATTGAGGATAACAGGATCGATAGAGCCAAGTGTTTTAGGGATATGGAAACCAAATGTATTGGTAATGTCAAACTCACTTTGGTTGATACTTCCATCCAAAATAGCATTGATACACGCACGGGTATCTTTGATACTCATCCGTTTGCCGACACCATATCCGCCACCCGTCCATCCCGTATTGACTAGATAAACATTTACACCGTGCTCATCAATTTTTTCACCGAGAAGTTTCGCATAGACGGTTGGATGAAGCGGAAGAAATGCCTCACCGAAACATGAGCTAAAGGTTGCAACCGGCTCAGTAATTCCACGCTCTGTGCCTGCAACTTTAGCCGTATAGCCGCTAAGGAAGTAATACATCGCTTGCTCTTTTGTAAGACGACTTACCGGAGGGAGAACTCCAAAAGCATCGGCAGAGAGGAAAATGATATTTTTTGGGTGAGCCGCCATGAGTGAGGGCTGATGATTATCGATGTGTTCGATGGGATACGATACGCGTGTGTTTTCTGTTTTAGAACCGTCGGTATAGTCAACGATGCCGTCTTCATCGTAAACGACATTTTCAAGTAGTGCATTACGGCGGATGGCATTGTGAATCTCCGGCTCGCTGGATGGATCGAGGTTGATCACTTTCGCGTAACATCCCCCTTCAAAGTTAAAGACTCCTTGATCATCCCAACCATGCTCATCATCACCGATAAGTGCACGCAAAGGATCGGTTGAGAGGGTTGTTTTTCCGGTACCGCTAAGTCCAAAAAATAAGCAAGTATCACCTTCAGCTCCGACATTAGCCGAGCAGTGCATAGGGAGTTTACCCTCTAGAGGAAGCCAATAGTTCATCATAGAGAAAATCCCTTTTTTCATCTCTCCGCCATACCATGTTCCGCCGATAATACAGAGATTTTCTTCAACACTGAAGAGGACGAAAACTTCAGAATTTAGTCCATGATTCGCCCATTTTTCATTGACCGCTTTACATGCATTGAGTACGGTAAAAGAAGGTCTGAAAGTTTCAAGTTCCGCTTCATTCGGGCGAATAAACATGTTTTTAACAAAATGGGATTGCCATGCAATTTCAGAGACAAAACGGACTGAGCGTTTGCTTGTAGGACTTGATCCACAAAATACGTCAGTAACGTAGAGGTCTTTATTTGAGAGTTGTTCACGGGCGACAACAAGGAGTTCATCAAAAACCGATTTATCAATCTTTTTATTGACATCTCCCCATGCAATGTAGTTATTGGAAGGATCTTGGTTTACAAAATATTTATCTTTTGGGCTTCGACCGGTAAAAATTCCCGTATCGACCATGGTTGCACCGCTGCTTGCAAGGCGACATTCACCATTCTCAAGTTCATGTTGGATCAGCTCATCGAAGCTGAGATTATGGAAAATCTTTCCACTGTTTTTTATGCCTAACGTCTCAATCTCTGCGGAAATCATGGTGTTGTTTTACCTTTTAGGGCTCATCGTTATACTGTATAACGACGAAGATTTAAAGCAAATGCTTCATTTATGGTGCGAATTATACGCCTTCAATTTATAAACGAGAATTAAAGTGGAGGATTATTTAAATTGAGCCGCCAATTCCGTTAATATTTTTGGTGCCAGCGCTTCGGTTCCATTATATTTTTGAAGCTTTACCCCGACATTACTCATACTTTTGGCTGTATTTTTACACGCCATTTTAACCACAAGATAATCGCAGTCTTCGATTGTATCCGCCATCGTATCGTGTGCTTTGATATGCTCTACGTCTCCTTCGTCATGATCACAAGTGTGATGTTCATCGTGATCGTGAGGAGTCTCTCCTTCCACTTTAGGATTGGCACGGAGTCCTTCCAGTGTAAAGCTTTTAAACATGCCTCCAGTGAGGTTAAATATGGCGAAGTAAGGGGTGTGTCCGGCATTTCCGGCCATTTTAAGATTTTCATCCATAACGGGTACAGCGATTTTCATTGTATCTCCTTGATTTTGTAAAAATTATGCCATATTCTCTGTTAAATACCCGTATTAACATTGTTTTGTATTTTATTGTTAAATTTAAACAAACTATAAGATAAAGCAATTCATAATGAGTATAGGGTTACAAGAGTAATCACTATTTTAAATTTCTAAGGAGTAAACCATGAAACGTTCAGGTTTTACTATGATCGAATTGATTTTCGTTATCGTTATTTTGGGTATTTTAGCAGCGGTTGCTATTCCGCGTCTTGCCGCGACACGTGATGATGCTAAGATTGCGAAAGGAGCTCAAGAAGTTTCAACAGCATTGACTGATATGGGTGCATATTATACTGCGAACGGTGAATTGAATGTCTCTACCGGTACTGTAACAAATGTTGCATTGGATACTGCAAATATCGCATATGGCACGGTTTTTTATTATGAACAACCAAGCGGAACGAACTGTGTAAGTTATACGGTAACGAGTGATGGGAATATTACCGTTGCTTTCCCAGCTTCTAATGATACGGTTTGTAAAGGGATTCAAACTGCCGGGGCAGCTAGCGATTTAAATAAAACACATGTTTTCGGCGGAAGTCGCGTTAAGTATTAATTGAGTTTTGCCTGCATAATTTAAAATGCAGGCAAATATTTTGTATTGATTTTTGCCGATTGAATGCAATCGTAAAACTCAGTGCAATAGAATCAGGGATTTATTAATGAAACGGAACGCTTTTACAATGATAGAGTTAATCTTTGTCATAGTTGTACTGGGAATTTTAGCGGCAATAGCAATTCCCCGTTTTGCGGCAACTCGAGACGATGCGCAGGTCGCAAAAGGGCGCAGTGATGTATCTGCCATTCGTGCGGCGATTGCAAGTGAACGGCAGGGAAGATTATTGCAAGGAAGCGGTACGTTTATCAGTCAGTTGGATGACGGTGCGCAAAATACCGTCGGGGAAATGCTTTTTGATGATAATGATGCAAATAGTACGAATGGCGGTACTTTATTGCAATATGGAATTATATCGGCAAATGCCAATGGGCATTGGATGAAAACGGGGGCTGCTACTTATACTTATCAGATAATGGGGCAACCTGTGACCTTTACCTATACCCAAGCAAACGGTAGGTTCACGTGTGATAGAGCCGCAGCAGGCAATGCAGGTCTATTTTGTCAAGATTTGATTGACTGACCTAATCTGCTATAATCTCCACATTAGAAGCAGGTGGGAGATTTTGTGTATTTTTACCGCATAGCCCTTTTAGGTTCTCCTCTTGAACCCCTTACTTATCATTGCCAAAATCCCGTTATTATCGGTACCGAAGTGGAAATAACTCTCTCCAATCGCTCTTTGAATGGGGTTATAATGGAAAAAAGCGAAAAACCTGATTTCCTGACGCAGAGTATTCTCAAAATTTCTGATAGTTATTATCCCCAGACACAAATTCAATTTGCCCAATTTATGTCGGAATATTATGGGTGTTCACTGGGAGAAGCACTGAATCTCTTTGTACCTTTTCATGATTTGGAAATAGAACAAGCCCCATGTGTCTCCTCGTACAATCCTGTCAATATTACCCTTTCAAAATTTCAGTCCCAAGCGCTTGAATTTATCCGCGCTCATAACGTATCACTTTTATTCGGGGATACGGGGGCTGGGAAAAGCGAAATTTATATGCGACGAATGGATGAAGTCTTAAGTGAAGGGAAGAGAGCATTATTATTGCTTCCTGAAATTTCTCTCACCCCTCAAATGGAGATACGATTTAAAAATCATTTCGGTGATATGGTTGTATTGTGGCATTCTAAAATGACTCCCAAGCAAAAAAAAATGACGTTGGAAAAAATTTATGATGGCTCGGCTCATATTATTGTCGGCCCCCGCTCGGCATTGTTTTTGCCGATTCAGAATTTGGGGTTGATTGTTGTGGACGAAGAGCACGATGAGAGTTATAAATCCTCTTCTCGACCGCGTTACAACGCCCGGGATATGGCGGTCTATATCGGCAATTTACTTAAAATTCCTGTTGTGTTAGGAAGTGCTACTCCGAGTTTAAGCAGTTATGCAAAATATCCGTTTTTTCGTTTGAAGGGAGGGTATTTTAAATCCGAACGGACTTTTGTATTTGAACCTTCTCTTGAAGCATTAACGCCAAGTATTGACAGTGCGATAATGGATAATTTTAATAAAGAGCATCAAGGAATTGTTTTCATTCCGACGCGTGCCAATTTCAAATACACGGTATGTGATACATGCGGCTACCATGTGGAGTGCCCGTTTTGCAGTGTAGGAATGTCTCAGCATAAAAACTCGCATGCCCTTAAATGCCATTATTGTAATTACACCGAAGTGTTGCCGAAAGTGTGTCCGAAATGTCAAAGCGGCGCATTACGTACCGCAAGATTGGGGACAGCCGAGGCGGTAGAACATTTTAGCAAACTGAGTGAGAATCTGCGGGTGCAGCAGTTTGATCGTGACATTATCACAACTCAAAATAAACTGATTAAAGTACTTGAAGCCTTTAACGCACATGAGATCGATTTGCTCGTCGGAACACAGATGCTTTCCAAAGGACATGATTATCATGACATTACCCTTGCTATTGTTATGGGAATCGATAATCTCCTCTCCCAAAGCGATTATCGTGCACGAGAAAAGGCACTTTCGCTTTTAGTGCAGATTGCGGGACGGAGCGGTCGTAAACAAAATGCTACCGTGATTGTACAAAGTTTTAACGAGTCTTTTTTCCGAGGCTATTTGGATGATTACGAGCGATTTTTGATCGACGAGATGCGAATTCGTCACACTAGGTATCCTCCGACCAAAAAGTTAGCACGGTTACTCTATGCTCATAAAAATGCTTTAAAAGCAAAAAATGCGATGGAGGAAGCAGTGAGAGAAATTGAGCAGATGCAAAGGGTTCAGATTGTCGGATTTGGTGCTTCTCCTATCGAAAAAATCGCCGATAAATATCGGTTCCAAATTTTATTGAGAAGCGATAAAAGTACCGATCTGATCCGTGCTATAAAACATGTCAAATCGCCGATTTGCGAGATCGATATGGATCCGATTGAGTTTACGTAATTTTAACATCCAAAAAGCTACAATCTACCCATGATAACACGCACCCCAACTAAACAGATTTTTGTCGGTAATGTTCCTATCGGCGGTGATGCCCCGATCTCGGTACAGTCAATGACCTACTCACGAACCGCCGATGTAGGTGCTACGGTAGAACAAATTAATCGTCTCCATTTCGCCGGATGCGATATCGTTCGTGTTGCCGTCCCCGATGAGGAAGATGCACGTGCTCTTAAGGCGATTAAAGAGCAAATTTCTCTTCCTCTTGTAGCTGATATCCATTTTAATTACAAGCTTGCCCTCATTGCGGCGGAAGTAGTGGATTGTATCCGATTTAATCCCGGAAACATCGGCGAAAAATCACGGATACGTGAGATTGTAAAAGCGTGTCAGGAACGTAATATTCCGATTCGTATCGGGGTTAATGCTGGAAGTTTGGAAAAAGAGTTTGAACAGCGTTACGGCCAAAGCGCCGAGGGAATGGTGGCCTCTGCCGAGTACAATATCAAATATCTCGAAGATTTGGGATTTACTGATATCAAAGTTTCACTCAAGGCGAGCGATGTTCAGCGTACCGTCGAAGCGTATCGCCTTCTCCGTCCTAAAAATAACTATCCGTTTCATTTGGGTGTGACTGAGGCGGGGACAATTTTTCATGCGACCATCAAAAGTGCTATTGGATTGGGTACGTTGCTACTAGAGGGTATCGGCGATACAATGCGCGTTTCCATCACGGGGGAACTCGAAGAGGAGATCAAAGTCGGTCGGGCGATTCTAAAAGACAGCGGTGTCGCCAAGGAGGGACCTAATATCATCTCTTGTCCGACATGCGGACGGATTGAAGCCGATTTGGTCTCTGCGGTAGCGGTGATTGAAGAGCGGACAAAACATATCAAAAAGCCGCTTGATCTTTCCGTTATGGGGTGTGTGGTAAATGCTATCGGAGAAGCGAAGCATGCCGATGTCGCGATCGCCTACGGTAAGGGTTCGGGGTTGGTAATGGTGCGCGGTGAAGTAGTAGCACGCCTTGAAGAAGATAAGTTGGTAGATCGTTTCGTCGAAGAGGTAGAAAAAATGGCAAAAGAAGAGGACTAAATGGAAGAATCACTGTATAACTTAGCTTTTGAGCGTTCCGTCCTCAGCTCTATCATTTTTGATCCGGCTCAGTTTGATGAGTTTGATGCGGTATTGACACCGGAAGATTTTTACCTCTCGGCGCATCAGGAGATTTACCGTGCGATGATAGCTCTAGGTCATCGAGATCTTCCTATTGATGAAGAATTTATCCGTAAAGAGTTAACTGCAAAACAAAAATTTGATGAGCGGGTAATGGTTGAAATTCTGACCGCCAATCCGATTGCTAATACCAAAGCGTATGTGCAAGAGATCAAAGACAAAGCAATTAAACGTCATCTTTTGACCCTCACGACTGAGATTAAACGGGTAACTTTGGAAGAAGAACTTAGCGGAAGTGATGTCGTCGATTTGGTTGAACAAAAGCTCTATGAGATAACGCAGAGTTCTCAAGCAACCGATTTTAAGGATGCCCCCTCAATCGCTGATGAGACGCTGGCATATATCGAAGAGATGAAAGCGCGGGGCGATTCCGTCCTTGTCGGTGTCGATACGGGGTATGCGGAGTTGAACAAAATGACGACCGGATTCGGTAAAGGTGATCTTGTCATCATCGCTGCCCGTCCGGCAATGGGGAAAACGTCGTTTGCACTCAATATGGTTCAAAATCTTCTCGACAAAGGGAAAGGGGTCGCTTTTTTCTCGTTAGAAATGCCCGCAGAGCAACTTATGTTGCGTCTTTTGAGTGTCCAAACCTCGATCCAGCTTCAGCGTCTCCGTGTCGGGGATATGAATCCTCAGGAGTATAAACAGCTGAACGATGCGGTGGATAAGATGCGTCATTCCAAACTGTTTGTCGACGATCACGGCTCCATCAATATCCATCAGCTCCGCTCCAAACTCCGTAAGCTCAAATCCCGTCATCCCGAAATCGAAGTAGCGGTTATCGACTACCTCCAAATCATGAACGGTACGGGAGGAAAAGATCGTCACTTAGAGGTGAGTGAGATTTCGCGTGGCCTTAAAATGTTGGCGCGTGAACTGGGAATACCTATCGTCGCTCTCTCTCAGCTCAACCGTGGCCTCGAATCACGCTCCGATAAGCGTCCAATGCTGAGCGATATCCGTGAATCGGGTTCGATCGAGCAGGATGCCGATATCATCCTTTTCGTCTACCGTAATGACGTTTACCTCTACAAAGAGGAGAAAGAGCGGGAAAAAGAGGCGATATCTGCTGGAAAAGAGTTCATCTCCAAATACGTCGAGAAAGAGGAAGAGGAAGCCGAGATTATTATCGGTAAACAGCGTAACGGTCCTACAGGGCACGTGAAACTGATGTTCCAGAAAAAATTCACCCGCTTCGTCGATAAGCCGACATTCGGTGCCGCTCAGATCGTTTATGAGAGTATCGATATGAAAAGTGCGACGATGAATCTAGATGATGATAGCGCCCAGAATGTTTCAATGCCGATTATCTAATGTCTAAATTAGAGCGGGTCGATTTATTTGATCTCAAAAGCGGCTCCCTCTTTTTTCTCTTTCTCCTTTTTATCGCCTCTTTATCACTCTCGTATGAATACTATCAATTTACTCAGCTCAAAACTTTTGACGATCCGCTGATACGGGCTGAAGTGATCGATCAGGAAGTACGGTTAATCGGCGATAAGCCCAGAACTTCGATAAAACTTCGGCTCGAAAACGGTGCTAGTGTTCGATCTGCAATGAGCCCCTATCTGCGCGATCTGAGGGGACGAGAAGTTCAAGTGGAGCTTCAGGTAGCAAAAGTCACTTTTTTGGATTTTTTAAAAGGGATGCATACGCGCGGCACTATCACCGAAGTGTATCCCTCTTTGAGTTTTAAAGAGCAATGGTACCGTCGTATTGCATCCGTCCATGAAGATCAATGGATGAGAGAACTTTATGGTGCATTGTTTGTGGCTACCCCGATGTCGCAGGAGTTTCAGTCTCTTGTAGGTGCGATGGGATTGAGTCATATCCTCTCGATCAGCGGCTATCACTACGGAATTATTTCATTGATCGCTTATTTTCTTCTCCGCCCTCCGTATCGGTGGTTACAAAACCGTTATTTCCCCTACCGCCACGGTAATCGTGACCTTTTTTTTATGGTTGTGGGGATACTGTTTTTATATTTGTGGGCATTGGAGTTTATTCCCCCTATGGTGCGGGCGTTCGGGATGATAGCCGTGGGATATTGGCTTTATGATCGAGGGATTAAAATTGTCTCCTTGCAAACGCTCTCTATTACGGTCGGTATGCTGCTTGCCTTTTTTCCGAAACTTTTTTTCTCATTGGGGTTTTGGTTCTCCTCGTTCGGAGTCCTTTCGATCTTTATTTTTATCCGTTATTATGAGCATTGGAAGCCCTGGCAGATATTTCTAGCCCTTCATATGTGGTGTTATTTAGTACTTTTACCGATATCACTTTCTATTTTCGGGACATTTGGGTGGTGGCATATCGGCTCAATCCCTCTTGCATTGCTTTTTAATCTCTATTATCCTGCCGTATTAGTATTGCATCTCACATCGTGGGGAGATTGGTTTGATCCGTATCTGCTTCAAATGTTTGAATCAGGAGATATGAATAAGGTCGTAATCCCTATGTGGGTAGGGATACTCAGTGTTGTATTGGCGTTAGGGGCGATGTGGCGAAAAGAGGCTTTTTGGGTGTTGGGGATATTAGGAGTCGCTACGCTTGGCGGTGCGGTTTATCAGATAGCATAACTTCATCCCGTAGATAACAATGATCCAAGATACGTAAATCCATAAAAAGAAAAAGATGAGTGCGGAGAAAGAACCGTACATAGTGGCATACGTTTTGTTATAAAAGACATATTGGATAAAACTATTCTTTGCTAATCCCCATACAATGGCAACGATAAATGAACTGATGGCGGCAGCTTTGGGAGAGACATCGGCGTTCACTGCAATTTTATAGATGAGGAAAAAGATTCCCCATAACAATAAGAAAGGGAAAATGTAAAGGGCTTCCAGTGCGAATCCGCTGACATTAGCCTCTAAATAAGCTTTTAAGGTCATAGAAGCGATAAGGATTATCGGGGTAAGGCTGATAAGAGTCCAATAGGTTGTAATGGCATCCCAGATTCCACGTTTAGAAGTTTTGAAGATTTTACCAACAATATGTTCAAAATTTTGAAAGAAGAGGAGAGAGGAGACGATCATTGTACTAAAACCGATTACTCCAAGTTGTACCGAATTTTGAAAAAACGATTCTAAATAACCGGCAATAGCGGCAGTTTGCACGGGCATAATATTCTCAAAAATAAAGATTTGGATTTTGGCATATTGTTCTTCAAATACAGGAACATTTGCAATTAAACTGAGGGAAATAATGAGAAGTGGGACGACGGTAAAAATGGTATAAAAGCTCAAGCTCGAGGCATATACCGTGATTTCCCTATCAAATAGCATCAAGAAAAAAAGGCGAATGTGTCGGAATGATGCTTTTAGATTTATCACTTATTCAAGACCCATTTTAGAGGGGTTGAGGATGTTATTGGGATCAAATGCACGTTTTATGGATTGAAACAATGCCATCTCTTCAGGGGTAAATGCCATCGACATATAAGGGGCTTTGGCAAGTCCGATACCGTGTTCACCGCTGAGGGTTCCGCCGAGATCGATAGTGGCTTGGAACACTTCACGAATCGCTTCATAGCCGATTTTGACCTGTTCGGGGTCTTTGCCATCTACCATGACATTGGTATGGACATTGCCATCTCCGGTGTGACCGAAACATGGGATATTGATGTTGTATTTTTTAGCAATCGCATCAAATTTTTCAAGCAATTCAGGGAGAGCGGAGCGGGGAACCGTGACATCTTCATTGATTTTTTTACTTCCATACACTGATAGCGATTGGCTCGCATTGCGGCGGGCAAACCAGAGGTCGCTTGCTTCTTGGCGGTTTTGAGCGATTTTAAACTCATTGCATCCGTTTTCACGGAAGACTTTTTCAACAAGAGAGAGTTGAAAATCGAGGTCTTCTTCGAGGTTCCCGTCTACATCGGTAACGAGAATTGCTCCCGCTTCGATCGGAAGCCCTTTTTTATAGACTTGTTCAACGGAGCGGATAGTGAGATTATCCAAAAATTCCATAGCAACGGGGGTAACACCGCTTGCCATTGTTTTATACACCGCTTCCATTGCTGAATGCACGGTAGGGAAAATACCCATTGCCGTTTTGGTCATTTTTGGTTTTGAAAGAAGTTTTAGAGTCACTTCGGTAGTGACGGCAAGTGTCCCTTCTGACGCTATCAAAATCCCTGTGATGTTATAGCCGGCAACATCTTTAATGGTACGTTTGCCCGCTTTGATAATATCACCGTTAGGGAGCACGGCCCGCATCGCCATCACATAGTCTTTTGTAATGCCGTATTTGGCCGCTCGCATACCGCCCGCATTTTCGTTAACGTTTCCGCCGATAGTGGAGTACTCTTGGCTTGCCGGATCGGGCGGATAGAATAATCCTACCTCTTCAACCGCACGTTGGAGTTCCATATTGACTACCCCCGGTTGAACGATAGCGACCATGTTTTGCATATCGATTTCGAGGATTTTATTCATATGTTTTTCGAATGCCAAAACGATACCGCCCGAGGAAGGGAGTGCTCCACCTGTAAAACCGCTTCCCGCACCGCGCGGGACAATAACGATACGGTGTTCATTGCAGTAGCGAAGAATATCGCTTACGTCTTGTTCATGGCGGGGAAAAAGTACCGCGTCAGGTTCGAACCGTTCGCGTGTTGCGTCATAACTGTAGGCAATAAGATGTGCCTTATCGCTGTAAACATTTTCTTGGCCGAGTAAGTTGGTAAAAAAATCGATGGCACCGGATGCGAGCATCGTTATTCCTTCAAATCAAAATTGCGTAATAGTGCGCTTTTATCGCTAAATTTTGCTTTGTAGAGCTCATATAGTTCTTTGTTTTTTGAATTGTTTAAAGCGATTTCTTCAAGATAATAAGGTTCATAGCTGTCCAGACTTGAACTTCCCTCACCCCACCATGCCGCGCGAATTGTCGGAATACGGGTATAAAAAGGGGTTTGTTCTTTCTCTGATACCTTGGCAAACGGGGTATTTTGGAGTACGGTAAAACTTTTGCAATCGAGGGTAAAGAGATGGTTTGCGCTTTGGATATAGAGTAATCCGACTGAGTTCGCGGTGCAGTAGCGTTTAAAATCATCGACTAAAGGGGTCTGATGCCCTTCATAGGAGAGAAAAGTTGCATAGTTATCAGGATGAATCCATTCAACCCCGGAGATGCTTTTAGCGACGGCGTCATAAGTATCATCATTAGGAGCAATTAAAAGAGCACGCTCATAATCATAGGCTAACACGGCCATATCAGATGCTCTTGGTGTCCAGTTACCGTTAGGAAGTGCATCTTGGCGCAGACCGTTATATTCACTTATTTGTACAATAGCACGGTTATTTGAGGGATTCGTCTTTTCAACGCGTGCATTAGCGATAATCGTACTATGGGTAGCATCGAATTTCCGAACAATAAAACCGCTCATCCCTTCATGCAAGTTCTCGGCAACGATGGTTGCACGCTCTCCTTCGACTTCGAGGAGAGGTGCAGTGATTGAAGAAGCGTTTAAGACGCTACAAGCGATAAGAGTAATAAGCCAGATGCGCATCATGGTAACCTTTTGGTAAAGTAAGTAGGGATTATTATAGCCAAACACCTCTTTGTAAATGGAATTTTTGCTATCATTTAATTCTTTTTCGCTCTGGTAATGTGTATTTTGGTCAAGGATAGGAATGGGTCGTTTTTTTGTATTGCTATTATTGCCCCTTCTTCTTTTTGGCGGTACTGTCAAATCCTTTAAGTGGAAAGACGGTGAAAGTTTTCTCACCTTTTTAGAGCGAAAAAAGCTCCCTTTACACGTTTATTACAATCTCGATAAAGAGGATCAAAAACTTACCGAAGATATCCCCTTCAGCGCCAAGTGTAAAATGGTTGTTGATAATAAAAACTTTATCCATCAAATTTTGATTCCGGTTAATGATGAATTGCAGCTGCATATCTACCTGACCCCTAAAAAACGTTATGAAACGAAGGTAATTCCGATTATTAGTGAGGAGTTTACAGAAACTCTTTATGTTCCGATTCAGACAATTCCATATGATGATATTTTAAAAACAACGGGATCAAAAAATTTAGCCTCTATTTTTGTAAAAATGTTTAAAGGAAAAGTTGATTTTCGTAAAGGGCTAAAAAAAGGTGACCCGATCATTATGGTGTACACCCAAAAATATCGTTTAGGGAAACCGTTTTCAATGCCTGAAGTACATGGTGCGATGGTGGAAATTAATGGAAAACGGGTGAGAGTGTATCGCCATACTGATGGACGTTTTTATGATGAGAAGGGGGGACAGTATGAAAAATTTCTTTTCAAACTCCCGATCCGTAATCCCCGTATAACCTCTCGTTTTACAAAAAGCCGTTATCATCCTGTATTACACCGTTATCGAGCCCATCTGGGCGTTGATTTCGGAGCTCGTCCTGGGACACCGATCCTTTCAACCGGGGAAGGGCGTGTGAGTTTTGTCGGCTATTCACCGGGTTATGGAAAGACTATTAAAATACGCCATAGTAACGGTCTTACGAGTCTCTACGCGCACCAAAAATCGTTTAAAAAAGGGGTTCGCTCCGGTATGAAAGTGAAGCAAGGTGAAATGATCGGGTATGTTGGAAATACCGGATTATCCTCTGGGCCGCATTTGCATTTTGGGATGTACCGTGGAAGTACGGCGATTGATCCGCTGAGTGTTATGAAGAAAAAAACGGAAGGGTTCACGGGTAAAGAGCGTAGAGCCTTTATTGCTATTCGGGATAAAATGGATAGAATATTTAAAAAGGCGCTGAAAGATCAACCGGTTCGAAAACCGTATTTCGATTTTCATGAAACTTATTATGTGGACAGTGAAACCTTTAAGCCCAAGCCGTTTTAGGAGACTTCTTTGATTTCTGATATAAAAATTGTTTCCTGTGATGTCTCCGAATATATTAGACCCAAGCGGATGAACTATGTACAAGAGGGGATAAAAAAGAGTTGGGACATGGTCGAAGTACACGACAGTGTAGCTATCCTTTTGTACCATGAAGAGCATGAAACGTTGATCGTCGTTCGACAGTTTAGACCACCGGTATACCTTAAAAATAATGATGGCTATACGTATGAATTGTGTGCCGGTATTGTGGATAAAGATATAAGTCTTGTAGAAATTGCATACGAAGAGATTCTAGACACACATGACATAAATGTTGCATAATGACATAAATATTAAATCTATTTTATAGACATGCTACAATGATTTCATCTTTTTGGAGGTGATATTGTGGAAGCGCTTTTTGGAACCGTTAGGTTCTATACCCCTTCAACCAAACCAACTGATCATACATTTGAAATACGCAATAAAGAAACAGAACTGATCTACTATGCACAAGATGGAATTGAACTGGATGATCCTGACTACGGTGTCGAAGTTCCTGTTTATTACAACTTTCCATTTGTATTGAACAAGGATGGAAGCCTTTGGAAAGATGCGACACTATTTTTTATCTGGAAGCTCAAACAAAATCCATACCTTTCAGCAGAACGTCTTAGACAGTATGCAGACCCTCTTCAAGACTTCAAGCGCTTTTGTGAGATGATGGGAGAAAAAGAGGTGGATGAATCGGAAGAAAGACGATTTCATTACCTCAAGGCACCTATCAAGTCACGACGCCCCAATGTGATGTATGGGAAATATCTTAATGAGAATAAGGCCAAACAATGGGGTGAGAAAATGAAGAAGGTTTCTGCCTTCTACCGATACCTTATTGATGTTCGTGGTGTCCGATTTCAGGTGGACATGCTTGAGACTATGAAACAAGATAAACTCATTCGCACAACAGGTGGTGGCTTTCTTAAGGAAGTATCTTTCAATAACGTGGATAGAGAAGCCAAGACCCAAAATCAGAATGACGACCATATTCGTGATGGTGACAAAATGCGTCCGATGTCGATTGCAGAACAGAAAGCCTTTGAAGCAGCCATTATGGAATGTAAGAATGAAGAACTTGTGTTAGGAGTTATGATTGCTATTACCTCCATGGCGAGAAAACAAACAGTGTACACCCTTCGAATCAGGCACTTTATTGACAGCCTTCCAGTGAATTATGACAGATATACTTTAAAGCGATGGAAGGAAGAGAATCTTCGTACCATCTCAGATGATGATGAATTCAAGATTAAAGTTGGGGATGGAACGGGTGCTGATACAAAAAACGGTAAACGATTTTATATCATGATTGCAGGCTGGCTTCGCAAAGCGATTATTGAATATATAGTATCAGATCGTGCGAAAAACCGCCGTGAAAATACTCTGTCACAGCACAGTGATCTTGACCAGTATATATTCCTTTCCCGTGACCATAATCCTTTCTATCATGCTAAAGACGACATCAACCTCAAAGCATGGAAAGAGGGTGGACGTAAACCTATGAAGGGTAACGGAATCGACCAAGCAATGAAGAGATTTAGAGATGATGACCTAACTTGTATGTGCGCTAAACTCAAATGTTCGATTTTCCCGATCCGTTTTCATGACCTTCGTGCGACTGGAGGTATGCGTTATCTTGATCGTAACGAACATCGTGTTGACGGAAAAATAATAACTTGGGGAACAGTTTTACGGGAATTATCAAAACTGATGGCTCATGAGAGTACGATGACTACACAGCGTTATCTTGACTTCAAATTATTAATCCAAGAGGCAATTCCGCAGTTGCAGTTTGATTTTGAAAAAGAGAGAATGGCGAAGATCCGTGAAAGAACACACTACTCATACTGAAGAATACGAATGAAGAAACAATCTCAAATAAGTCACGAATTTTTCCTCATGAAGCCAGAACTTTTCACACTAGATGAATTAATGGATAAGTTCATTTGGAATCAATCTGATATAGACAAGTATAAATATGCTGCGATTAAGATCAATATGAAACAAATTATCTTAGGTTCATGGCTTTATACAAAAAGAGAGAGAATTCATCGATCAACATTGGGGGTAGAAAACTATGTCGATCTAACTATGATTGAGTTTGAAAGGATAATTCTAATCAATGGGGCAATCAGTTATTTGTATAATTTGAATGCCAGTAATGTGACAAAATCACACATTCTGTCTTGGTTGGAGAAACTGATTGATTGGCTTAACCGTACGGGAGCCAAGACGCCAACAAAAGTTTCAGAAGCAATGATTATATATCGCGATCTCACAATGTATCTCAATCAGGTCGCTAAGACTCATGATCCTAAAAAGTCTAATAACAAAATGGATGAAGATACTTTTGGTTACTACCAAGCACATAAAATACAATCTACTATCCGGCATTTGCTATGTGAAGTATTCAATGCTAAATCATTTCAAATTGAGGGTATGACAGGACGAATTCCCCGCTTACAAAGAAAGATTATCGACAACGATGTTGATGCAGATTCATTGGATGAAGCATTAAGCTATAGTTTTCAGTTCTTTGAACAAGTAGCAAATTTTTGCCTGAATCATGAGTTTTATCCTCATAAGATTAGGTTGCTTGAACATGAGGCTCTTCTTGTACCCGAATTTATTAATAGTATTATCACCTCTCAGACAGATGTTACTAAAGATAATGAAAAAATTCATTATTGGGATTTTGATCGGGGAATATTGTCAAGTGAAGAGACATCGCGCACTCTTGTTGCTAATAGTAGTACATACAGAGCTACTCGAACTTTAAAGGATAAAAACCGAATTATGAAAGCAAGACTAAAAGTTTTGCAAAATAAACAAAACGCTTTGGAAGAAGCTAATGCAAATTATCAGCATCAATATCGTCTTAATCTTGGATTGAGAGCAATGAAAGCCTATTTCTTAGTGTTACTAGATATCACATCGATGAACGATTCGACATTGGCAACGATTAACTGGGTAAATGACGATTTTATCGAAGAGACAAGTGATAGCGTAAAGCTTCGAAACATCAAACGGCGTGCTGGGAATAAGGAGGTTATATTTACAATTCAGAGCATCTTCATGGGGAGTTTTCGTACATTTTTGAGGTTGCGCCGCTTCGTACTTGACGGGTATGATTGCGATACCTTGTTTTTTATTGGGACAGGTTCAAATGCAAAGTTGGATGGAGGTAGAAAAACTGGAGGATATGGAGTAGAAGCATATGCTACATTACACTCTCTTTATCCGGAACTAAAATTTTTTGGTTCAAGAACTCAGCGCGAACATGCAAAAGGGTGGGCTATGAAGAAAACTAAAGGTCAAACTTTTTTGAGTGCTGCATGGCTTCAACATTCACCCCAAGTAAGTGAATTATATTATCCATCAGAATCAAGGTCTGATAGTCAGGATCAAATGGGAAAATATCTAATCTATCAGCACAAAGTAACAATGGAAATTATGGACAAGCAGCTTAGCAGCTCGGGTGCATGTAATTCAGAGACAGCTACACCAGAATCAGATGCAGAGATGTTTTCTATTAAGCCTGATTGTCAAAAAAAGATGACATGCGTGTTTTGTACTCATTATCGGATAAAGCCTGTTGCCGATGAGATGCGTAAACTGCTTTCTATGGAGTATGTGATCAACCGTCATTCTATTCTCCATGCACGATCGCAAATACAGTTTGATAACGTGATGGGTCCAATTCTTGAACGGATTAGATTATTGTTTGAAGCAATGAAGAATAAGTATCCTAAAACGAAATTTATCATTGAAGAAATTCAATTTGATGTTTATGAGAAGCAAAATCTTCATTGGTATTGGGAGAAAAGATTAGAACAACTTTGGGAGCTTGGATGGGTGTAGCAGTATCAAAACAATTAAGCGGATTTGCAGCAACAGAGGTAGTTTCTTTTCCCCCACAATCATGGGAATATAAGGAAAATACATCAGAAATCATCAAGATAGATTATTCTCAAATTATCTCTTATGATCTTAATGGTGAAGTCTGCTCGCGCTACGGAGATGATATTTGGCGATTGACTTATTCTCTTAATCCTAAACAGCACAAACCACTTGATTTCACTAAAATTTCTGATGATAACGATCGGGACCTTGCTAAGCGACTCATGTTTGCTGCAATTCATTTTTCGAAAGGTAATGGTAAAACTATTAAAGCACCTGCATCAATCAAATCTTTGTATGGATTAGCCATCTTACCGATGCAACAATATTCGTATAAAGAAGGAGTCAGCCTGTCAAATTTTTTTGAGCAAAAACGAATTATCAGTAACTACCTTACTTCCATTGTCAAACTAAAGAAAAATAGAGCTCGAGAAAATAAAGCATTGCTTGCTTTTTTGGAAAAACTTCCTGAAAATATCAGTGGAATGCATTACGATTATGACACTAAACATCAGGATTTATTGAATAAATACATTAAAGAGTGGGAAGGTGGCTTAAATCAGAGTGAGTGTATTCCACCGCGTATTTTACAAAATGCTCAACAGATGAGATGGGAGCATATTGATTCAGTTGTAGAAGTTTTGTCTAAACTAGAAAAGCTTATTCATCTACTAATGAGTGATCCTTTCAATTACGATAGCTTTCAAGGTAATTCGTGTAGTAGAGCAAAAAAAGCGGATTATCCGATTCCAAAACAATTTATTTCAATGCAATCGCTAATTAAAAAGCTAAAAATTGAACACTTTTGCAATAAGTATAAAATTAAAGGTCGCGAAAGTTTAAAACAGTATCTTTCAAAACTAGCTAATACGTCTCGACACTTGATTTATGGATATACAGGGATGAGAAATGATGAAGGATGTTTGCTTGAAATTGGTTGCTATCAGCGGAAAGGCCCTAGCGTTTACCCTATTATCAATGGACTTGAAAAGAAAAATGGTATTCCACAGTCGCATCCTTTCGTTACTATCCAAGAGATTGAAAAAGTAATCAATGTACAGACCGCAATAACATTGGCAATTTCCAAATATTCTCACCTTCAAGAGCGGTCACTTTCCCTTATCTTTAATCCAGGATGGATTATAGGAGGAAAAGCGAAATACATGGAAGCTATATCCATATATCCTGAAAATGAATTACCATTGGATGAATCACGACTGATTTTGACTGACGATGAGATGAAAAATACTCTTAAAGCAACAGAACCTAATCGTGATTGGGACAATGATCCAGATTATCAGGTAGGAAAAGTGTGGAAGTTCAAATGGCACCAGTATCGCCGTTCTATTGCAGTGTATGCGTTAAATTCGGGATTGGTAAGCTTAACAGCATTAGGCAAACAGTTTAGGCATTTTTTCGAGGCTACTACTATGCATTATGGAAATGGTCATTTTGTTGCACAGCCACTTGCAGGGACTGATTCTATATATCATGTTAAACATGAGATGGATAATCAGCGAGAAAAATATGAATCGTTAGCAATGTATCGCGATATGATGTTCAATCTTGAACGTCCGGAAAGTGGATTTGCTCCAGATGAGCATCATGACACAGATGTTACACCTGAAGATCAAATACTAGATCCCATCACCCCAGATACTATTGGCAAGAAGCTAAAACAAGGACAAGTAGCCTATACCAATACAGCCATCGGTTCATGTAAGTCAATAAAGCCATGTGACGGTCACATAATGCTTTTCTTTGCTGGATGTGTGGACTGCGAAGATGCTGAAGTTAATGATGACAAATTGATACGTACCATTGAATCCGTCACAGAGTTTAAACAAGATTTAGAAATTCATATGCCAGGAAGCGTTGAACTAAGAGATATTGAGACCGATATTGCGGTACTTGCCAGACTACAACAAAAACGACTAGGAGATAGAAATGAGTGAGATTATTGATGAGTACTTAGAGGGCATCAAAAAAGTGCCAAAAGGCAAAAAAATCACGCCATCATCTGTTTGTAAAGCTATCGGTAAAGATCCTGCTTCATTGAAGCGTGATAGGATAAAGAAATATCCGTATCTTCAAATCATTTTTGATGCTATTGATAAGGCTGAAGAGGAACGTAATAAAACTAGCCAAAAAAATATAGAACCTATTGCATATGAGAAGAGACTCAAGGAAAAATATAAGGATGAAAGAGATGAATTTAAACGACTATTGAATGAAGCTTATGCGAGAGAAGTTGTACTAATTCAGCGGATTGATGAATTGGAAAGAGCATTGGAAGTATATTATACTTACGGGCAACTAAGACTGGCTAAGCCTAGAAAATAGTATAAAAGAGGAAAACTATGGAGATCGATAAATTCACCACCGTTGCACTGGAAGACCCAAAATATATTCATCCTCTTGCCATAACGTATGAACAAAATGGCATCCCGAAAAAGTGGGAAGCAGTAAGAAGTCACGACAGTGTATCTGTGCTTCTATTCCACAAAGAAAAAAATGCTTTCTTGTTGGTCAAGCAGTTCCGTCCTCCTGTTTATTTGAATGATCAATCGCATGCGATAACCTATGAACTTTGTGCAGGCATAATGGACAAAGAGATTGATGAAATAGATATTGTGATTGAAGAAATAGATGAGGAAGTGGGATACCGCGTTACAAGGGATCAGATTCAGCGGATAACTTCTTATTTCACCAATGTTGGCGTATCTGGTGCTAAGCAGGTCTTGTTTTATGCCGAACTAGATGAAAGCATGAAAATTCATGATGGTGGAGGGATTCATGATGAGGAAATTGAATTAATGTTTCTTCCTGTAGAAGTAGCAAAGAACTTTATTTTCGATGAGAGTAAAGCAAAAACACCTGGGTTAATGTTTGCTTTTTATTGGTTTTTTGGACTCTCATAGAAATTTTAGAAAGTTCTCTTTATAAATCAGCACATACCCATTATGAAGATACACGATCGTGCCATCAAATTCAGGTGTTGCTTCCTTGACACAAATATATGCCTTATTAATGATATAGCTTATTGTTTCATTTTCATGGCGAATATGATTGACAAGATTACTTTCTTCATCCATATCAATAATATAATCAGGGAAAAGAGTATCAAAGATACGGATTAGTGTTTTAGGTGATATTTCTCTAACTGTGTCCCTGAAAATATTTGGATTATCCTGTGGATAGTAACGAACCTCCCCTAGTTTGAGATTAGAGATGTTCCCTTCCATATGCTTATCTCCATTGAAATGCCCGACAGTTTTAAGTTTGTTGCCCACTTACTTTACTTCTTTTGTTGGTTCATGAAATAGCTTGAAATATTCAGAAAGTGTGTTTAATCCGACATTATAATTATAGAACTCAATCAAAAACTTTCGTATATGCTCTAGACTTAAATCAGCGCGACGCATCTGTAATAAATAATCATCCAGCTTACTTAACTCTTTAAAGATTTTATTTTTATTTTTATTGCCATGAAATTCACGAATATAATTGTCCACGAACACTTGCAACTCCCTTGGCGTGTATTCATTAAGATCGATTATCTTTTTCTTACTAAAAAGCATACTTTTACTCCTAGCGTGGTTTTTGTCACCATAACCCACTATAGCAGGTTGCTATAGAAGTATAACTAAAACTACACTGTCTGTAAATATTTCAGTGAAGTTGAGCAATGCAAGAATCAGAAGTTTTTACTGAAAACGAAATTACGTCTATGTATAAAAGCATTGGTGAAAATGTCAAAAAATATAGAGAACAAAAAGGTATGAGTCAGCTTCAGCTTTCGAATGCAATGGGCTATAGGTCGGTTAGTTTGGTATCAGCTGCAGAACTATGTAATGACGGAAAGCATTTTAATCTTGAGCACATTTATAAAATTGCTAAGATACTTGATATTGAAATGTGTAAATTAATAAATACGTAGTGTTGTAATAGAAAATATACAAAGTTTTTATATAAAATATTGAAAAACCTTATTTTAAGAGTTTCCGCATATAAATAATTCCCAATAGTATTTTTCGATGGAATATTCCTACTTTTTTGTATTTAAAAAGTAGGATAGAGTATACGAAAAATACTTGTTTTCATACTTAATTATGAATATTTAGTCTATTGGATCGCAAAAAAAGAAAACTCATAAAATACTATATAAAGGTAGAATTAAAAAAATCCTGCTAATATTTTATTACTACATATAGGTAGAATTAAATATAGGAGCTGAAATGTCTGAACGTATTACTAAAAATATGGCCAGAAATATTTACTTTGGCGGGGGACTTTTCGCGATTTTGGTTTTTACCGGACTGACTATAGATACCGTTAAACAAATTCCAAAGCTGAGCCATGATGACAAAATTACGGAATCCGTTGCTCGGGGAAAAGTGGTATGGGAAGAGAACAACTGTGTCGGCTGCCATACGATCATGGGGGAGGGGGCGTATTACGCTCCGGAGCTTGGGAATGCATTTCCTCGTCTTGGGGCTAATGATGAAGCCGCGTTTAAAACGTATCTAGCAGGATGGATGGCGGCGCAACCGCTTGATACACCCGATAGACGAAAAATGCCGCAGTTTCACCTGAGCCCGGAACAAGTGAACAATCTTGCAGACTTTTTGATTTGGACCTCTCGTGTCAACAATCAAGAGTGGCCGCCAAACATTAAAGGATAAGGAAGATTATGAAATATTCATCTCAAGTGGTCGCAAAACCATATTTTATTTTTGCACTCATTCTTCTGGCAGGGGAGATTGTTTTTGGTCTTGCTATGGGGATTCAATATCTGTACGGGGATTTTTTATTCCCTGCGATCCCTTTTAATGTTCTTCGGATGGTTCATACGAACTTATTGATTGTTCTTTTATTGTTCGGGTTTATGGGGGCTACCTATTATCTGATTCCTGAAGAGAGTGAACGTGAACTGTGGAGCCCGATGTTGGCCATAATCACCTTTTGGGTATTTGCGGCAGCGGGAGTAGCTACGATTTTGGGTTATTTGTTGGTTCCTTATGCCACGTTGGCGGAGCTGACCTATAATCATCTGTTGCCGACGATGGGGCGTGAGTTTTTAGAACAGCCTACGATTACGAAAATCGGGATAGTTTTGGTCGTACTATCGTATATTTTAAACGTGACAATGACGGTTATCAAAGGACGTAAGACGACCATATCGGTTATTTTGTTGACGGGACTTTTTGGTTTGGCATTTTTCTTTTTATTTTCTTTTTATGTACCTGAAAATCTGGTCATGGATAAATTCTTCTGGTGGTTTGTGGTCCATTTGTGGGTTGAAGCGACGTGGGAACTTATTTTAGGGGCTCTTTTAGCGTTTGTTTTGATTAAAACGACGGGTGTTGACCGTGAGCATATCGATAAATGGCTCTATTTGATTATTGCGATGACACTGATTTCCGGACTTGCCGGAACGGGACATCACTTTTTCTTTATCGGTACTCCGGGGTATTGGTTATGGATCGGATCGATTGCCTCTGCTGCGGAACCTGTCCCTTTTTTCTTGATGATTTTGTTTGCATACAATATGGCAAAAAACCGTCGTATCCAGCATGACAATAAAATTGCATTGACATGGGCAAAAGGGACGGCCGTTGTCGGATTTTTGGGAGCAGGTGTCTGGGGCTTTTTGCACACACTCGCACCGATCAACTATTATACGCACGGGACACAGCTGACCGCAGCGCACGGGCATCTCGCCTTCTTCGGTGCGTATGTCATGATCTGTTTTACGTTGATTTCGTATGCAATGCCGATCCTTCGAGGTCGTCCTCATGGAAACGGACCGAAAGCCCAGAGGGTGGAACTCACCAGTTTTTGGATGATGGTCATCGGTATGATCGGTCTTACTTTGGCATTAACCGCTGCAGGTATCATGCAAATAGAGATGCAAAGACTTCGTGATGTTGCGGATGCTCTGGATTTCATGAGTGCACAAGAGGCGATTAGCACAGTATATGGCGTTCGTTTAGCCTTTGGTGTGATGGTGCTTTTGGGATTATTCACGTATTTTTACAGTTTCTTTGTCAAAGAAGAGAAAGTAAACGCGTAATGGATGAAAAAGTCGGCAAATTTTGGGATCATTATGTCACGAAAAAAGCCTCTCGTCTTTTTAAAGGTGAAGAGGTCACCTTTGCAGAGATTGCCAAAGGGTTAAAACTCTTTTATCACCTCTTAGGGGGTGCAAAAGGGAAAGAACTTCATATTACCGACAAACGCTCTATTCAAACGTCGCGAACGCTCACGGAGAAATTCTCAGGGACGGGAAAAACTTTTTTCCTTGCTTGGCAAGATGAAAAAGGGATTTATCTCCCTGCGTCTCTGGCCTATTTTCCATTGAAAACACATAATGAGATGCACTATTATTGGCTGATCGCTATGCTCTCTAATGTCACGGTTAATACTCAAAATATATCCTCTGAAAACACTAGAGCCAGTAATCTTCTCATCGAAAAGTATGTCGGCTTTCGTGAATTTTATATGTACAGCCATTGCTATTTATGTGAACATTATCCTGAATTAACTACTATTGAACCTTCTCTAGAAGCTTCATCAGTAGATAATTATCCCAATCCATTATGGATTTATCCATCCCTCTCTAGCTCCAATAAACTCCTCTCGAGCGATGATGAAGAGGAGGTACACAGACAGAGAGATGAGGAAAACAAAACCGAAACCTTGAAAATGAAGAAAAAGAGCGAACAAATCGACGATAAAAAAGAGACGGACGGCCTATTGCTCTTTTTGCCCGAATCGATTATGAGCCTGATGGAACAGGTGCGAGTTGATCGGCAGGAAAATGACAGTTTTGATGAGGATGCCCTCTACAATGCTGAAGATTTAGAGGAGATAACGCTGGGGCAAAAAGATGCCAACCTCTCCGCCCGTATCAAAATGGATTTGGATATCTCTGCTAACAGCGTTGAAGAGTATCCTTTGGGCAAAGGGCATTTTATCGATGAGTGGGATTATAAAAAAGAGCTCTACCTTAAAAACTATGTCTGTATAAAACCCATTGTTTCACTCCATACCGAGCCCATCGAATTACCAAAACGACTGGAAAAAATGATGCGCACTATTCAAAGTGAACTTGATCTAATGGAACTTGATCGGATAAAAAGAGATAACCTCCCTTACGGTGATGAAATTAATATTGATACATGGATCGATTACAAAGGAAATCAGAACCGCTCAAACCATCTACAGCGATTTTTCCAAACGTATGAGAGAAAAATGCGTGATATGTCAACATTGATATTAGCGGATGTTTCCCTCTCTACAGAAGCTGGGATAACGCAAGAGATACGGGTCATCGACATGATACAAGATGCGTTGATGGTGTTTTCCGAATCGCTCTATCGTCTTCAAGATCGGTTTGCTATCTATACCTTTTCCTCGATCAAAAATACAAAAGTAAACTTTCATATCATTAAAAATTTCAAAGAACAATACAGTGACGATATTCGGGGGCGTATTCATGCCATTAAACCGGGGTATTACACCCGTATGGGGGCTGGGATACGTGAGAGTGCCAAGATTTTAGAGAAACAGCAAAGCGCCAATAAACTCCTGTTGATTTTAAGCGACGGTAAGCCCAATGATGTTGACCGTTACGATGGACGCTATGGGATCGAAGATACAAAAAAAGCGATCGAGGAGGCAAAAAAAATGGGGGTCACGCCGTTTTGTATTACGATTGATATCGATGCGAAAGAGTATCTCCCCTATCTTTTCGGACGAAACTCCTATGCAGTGATCCGCGATGCCAAAAAACTCCCCAAAGTGTTACCCGAAATCTATATGAACTTGACCAAATAAAAGGAATCATTATGTCTAAAACGTACTATTTACCTCAATCCAATGAGGTTGAGCTTTTCAAAGCGGCGGCTGGGATGAACCTCCCTGTGTTGATCAAAGGGCCGACAGGGTGCGGAAAAACGCGATTTGTGGAAGCGATGGGGGAAGAGTTGGGGCGTGATGTGTATACGGTGGTGTGCCATGATGATCTTAGCGCTGCGGATTTAGTGGGTCGCCATTTGATCGATGAAAACGGGACCTATTGGCAAGATGGACCATTGACGAAGGCGGTGCGTAACGGCGGGATATGCTACCTCGATGAGATTATCGAAGCGCGCAAAGATACGACGGTCGTTTTACACTCCCTTGCCGATTATCGCCGGGTTCTCCCGATCGATCGCACCGGTGAAGTGATCACGGCTCATCCTGATTTTATGCTCGTGGTATCGTACAATCCTGGATATCAAAATGTATTAAAAGGGATGAAGCCCAGCACTAAACAACGCTTTATATCCCTTACATTTAACTACCCAAAATCGGAGATAGAGACAGAGGTAATCGTTAAAGAGAGTGGAGTGGATGAAAATATCGCCCAAAAACTGGTAGCAATTGCGGGTGAAATCCGTCAATTAAGCGATAGTGATATCCAAGAAGCGGTATCGACACGATTGCTCATTTATGCAGGAAAATTGATTGCTCATGGGTTTGATCCCTATCAAGCGTGCATCCACTCGATTGTTGAATCACTCAGTGATGAAGAGGATGTGTTAACAGTGCTCGAAAAACTGATCTCACTCCATTTTATCAAAAGCATACATGTCTGAAATCCTCGTGGATAAAAAAACCTATCCGCATGGGGATTTTGCGATTTGGATCATCGTCTACGTTGAACTGCTTACTTTTGGGTTGTTGTTTGTAGGGTACGCCTATTCTCGTAGAGTCAACCTGCAAATGTTTAATGATTCTCAGCTTCTGCTGAATCAAACTATCGGTTTTATCAATACTCTGATTTTGATTACGAGCAGTTATTTGATTGTCAGGGGTGTAGAAACAATAAAAACGATGCAATTGCATCACCGCCATGAGGCAAGTATGCACGCTTCGAAATGGCTTTTAGGTGCAATGATGTTGGGAAGCACCTTTCTCGTTTTAAAACTATCCGAATTTTCCCATCTCTTTGCTCAGGGTATTACTCTCAGTACGAATACATTTTTCATGTTCTATCTGCTGCTTACTATGTTTCACTTCATGCACGTTACATTGGGTGTAGTGATCCTCTATAATCTCTACCGTAAAACTAAAAGTCATGGTTACACCCCTGCAGATTGCAGAGGGCTTGAAACGGGTGCGATTTATTGGCATTTAGTCGATTTGTTGTGGATTGTCCTCTTTCCTTTAATCTACATTATGCGTTAGGAGAGGGAATGAAGCTACACGTAGAAGATATTTTTGCTGTTTTGGTCGTTTTATCGTTTTCGGCTTTTTTGGTGGGCTACTTGGATCTTTTTAGCAGTTTTTTTGCCATATTTTTAGTGATTAGTACGTTTCTCAAAGGGCAGTTAATTAGTGATTATTTTATGGATTTAAAAGAGGTAGACTATAGATATCGTCTTATTCCAACCATTTGGCTAGTAGTGGTTCTCTCGCTGATCGGTGTTGCGTATATGCTTCCCATATCAGAATAAAACACTCTAGATTTTTGTCTCTTTATTGTCAAGCAGTGAAGCTAGTGTCGTGGTAGTGAGCATTGTCTCAATCAGCTCTTTGGGCTGAATCCATTGCTCATGCAAAGCACACGGGTTTGAGGCATCGCATTTCTCAAACCCCAAGATACACCGTTCATGTTCCAACGGTTCTCCAATCGCTTCGAGAATATCGCACAAACGGATTTCATCCGCATTTTTAGCCAGACTAATCCCCCCCTCACGACCGCGAGAGGCGTTTACTAGTCCCTTTTTGACCAAATCCGTCACCATTTTGGTGAGATATTTGTAGGGAAGATCGAGTTCTTGATGGAGAACATTGACGGAGTGGGAAGTTTCTGAATGGCGGTGTAGATACGATAACACCCGTATAGCATACTCGGTAGTTTTCGAAAAGTGCATTGCTTTTCCCCCATGTAAATGAAGTATTTTAACCAATTTTACTTTTGATACCCTATTTGTCTACTTTGTGATAGTATTTTAATAAAAAGTATAGCAGGAAAAAATGTATAAAACAAATAGTAAGAATTCCGCTCATCTAATAGACGGAATATTAACGGGAATCGGAGCCTTTTTAGGTCTTTCTTTTATTGGTTTGATTGCTCAGTCTGTACAGCAGATGCTTATTATTGCCCCATTCGGGGCGACGGCTGTTCTTCTTTTCAGCGCACCGGAGAGTGAGTTTTCGAAGCCATGGAATGTTGTAATAAGTTACATCCTTTCTACGATCATCGGTTTTTTGATTTTACGGTACAGTAACGGAGAATGGCTTGCTATCGGCGGGGGTTTTGGGGTTATTATTATGTTGATGCATGTTTTCAAAGCAATCCATCCTCCAGCTGGAGCCAATTTTTTGATTGTTACACAGGGACACATTTCTCTTTATTTATTATGGCCGCTTTTTATCGGGTTGATTACGTTGATTATTATCGGTATAGGTATGCATAAAATACGAAAAAAAATAACAATCCGATAGAGGATATACGTGTTACTTTTGACCAAAAATAAGAGTTTTTCCATAACGTAAACTCCAAATCATAAATAAAAGAATCCACGCAGACGCCGCTGCATCAAAAAGCCATCCGTGCGATGCTCCGAGTGCCGTTTCGATAGAGAGGGCTAAACGAGAGAGGACAATGATTTGTGTCCACCAAAAAAGGATAATAGTGAGTTTGTCCGCATGGGGAGGTTGTCCGGAGTGTCCGAGGGTGACCCGTGTTCCAAACCCGATCAGTACGGTGGTTAAAAAACCGAGCACCAGAAGGTGTACCCCTGCAAAAAGAAAATTAAGTAGAGTTAGTGTTTCGATGATTTGAAGTATCCCACCGATCAAGAGTGCTGCCGGAAGCCAAAAGAGAGCGAGATGTAAAATCCATACAATCGCGGGGGAATGAAACGGGTGAAGTTTCCAGCGTAAAAACTCACGTAAGAGATAAAGGGCGAGGAGGATGCTGATAACCGCTTCGCCAATTGCAAAAGTACTCATTGCCAATAATGTTTTGAGTACCAATAGCCAAAAAACTATCTCGACGAAATAGGGAGATTTAGTCTCTTGTGAATGGCTAAAAAATGGGATCATTCGTTGCGCGACCGAAAAAGTGAGAAATACAAAAAAGAAGTTCACTATGATCGGTACGATCAACTCAAACCACCCTTGGATGTCCCAAAATAAACTGATACCGTAAGCGATAATCCAGAGGAGGTGTGATGCAAGTGCAATACCGTGCGCAACTAATATCCAATAGGGATCTTGCTTTAGCGGGGATTGACCGATTTTATAAACCCAGTGAAGGGTAAAGAGTGCCATCGCATGAGCAAATAATCCAGCAATCATAGCGAATAAAACCATCCATGGTGATACAAGCGAGCCGATAAAAAAGAGAACGGATGCGATTTGATAGAGCCATACGATACGGGTATAAACCTCACGAGGGATGGTCATACTGGTACAAAAACGGGGAAAAGTGGTAAACAAAAACCCGTGAAAGAACTGAGCAAAGACGAGGAATGCCAAAGAGTAGAGGTGAAACTCGTTTTCGGGGATGCTAAGGGTAATCAATCCTCGATGTGACAATGTGAAGAATACCATCGATATAATCGCCCACAGAACACCAAAAACGAAAAAAGGCTGATGAGGCTGGGATAAAAAATAGTTTTCTTTTTTAGAGGTAGTCGTTGAAAAGGTGCTCATGGCGGAATCCTTTGAAAATATCCGGGAGTATAACGAGATAATAAGGGAACGGTATTGACGAAGGTCAAGACAATAATTTGACCTGAGTCAATTTTTCGAACTTCTGAAAGTGATACAGTTCTCTTATATTCAATATAAGGATGTGAGAATGAAACGTTTAGTATTATCTGCTATTTTAGCGCCTGTATTATTTGGTGTATCGCCATTAAGTGCTGATGATGGCTTTAGCCTCTTTAGTAATACCAAATACAACGGAGAAGTACGTGCTCGTTATGAAAATGTTGATGATGAGAACAATGCAGTGCAACAAGCGAATGCTTATACTCTTAGAGCAACACTGGGGCTTGAGATGATGTTGTTAGGAGTGGATGGATTGAGTATGAAAGTGGATGGAACCACCGTACAAACCCTCGGAGGTACCAAATATAATGACCTCTCCCCGACGAAGTTTGCCAATTACGATGTTGTTGCCGATCCGGAACAAACCCGCTTTACCCAAGGGTACATTCAGTATAAAATGGGAACTACAACACTCAAAGCAGGTCGTCAAATCACCAATCTTGATAATCAGCGCTTTGTCGGTTCTGTAGACTGGAGACAAATGCCGCAAAGTTTGGATGCCTTCTCGGTTACGAATACCTCCATTGCAGGATTGAATCTCTACGGTGCCTACGTGTACAGCTATGCAACGGTATTTGACGAACCGACACAAGAGAGCGAATCGGTTCTTCTGAACGCAACGTATAAAGTCAATGATACGCTTAAAATCACTGCTTATGATTATATGCTCTCTTTGGAAAAAGCTCAATTCGCAGCCGATACCTATGGAGTAGCCCTCAGCGGTGATCTACCCTCAGCCGGAGCTAAAATCGGTTATCGTGCCGAGTATGCCAAACAAACCGATTCGACCTTTGATACGACGATAACCAATATCGAAGGAAAAAATGATGCTACATACTATAACCTCGAAGCCACGGCAAGTATGATGGGACTTTCACTGGGTGCTGGATATGAATTTCTAAGCGGCACAACAGGGAGCGATGGAAAAACCAAATTTCAAACACCACTGGCAACGCTTCATAAATTCAATGGAACAGCCGATAAGTTTCTTGCTACTCCGACAGGGGGGCTCATCGATACTTCTGTGAGTCTCGGTTATGGTACAGCGGGGTTAGGCAGTGCTCTTGTGAGCTACCATGATTATAAAACCGACATAGCTATGAGTGGAAAAAGTGATCTAGGATGCGAATGGGATATCCAATATACCAATGTTATTCCAGGGGTGAAAGGGCTCAACGGTCTCATCAAAGCGGCCTATTATGATGGCGGGGATGTGGCAACGTATACCGAAGATATTGCTAAACTCTGGGTTCAACTCGGATATAAATTTTAAGTATCTTATCTAAAGAGGCCTTTTGGCCTTTTTCCACTCTTTATTCTTTCTTCAAAAATTGACCCAAGTCAAAGACAATAATTTCATAATTAAATACAATGATCTCCATAAAATAATTTGTCAATTTTTGAGGAGATATACCAATGCAGAGTACTCAACGTGTTATCAAACGAGATGGCTCATCAGAGCTGTATCACCCTTTTAAAATTGAAGATGCGATTCGTAAAGCGTATGAGAGTGTACAACTCAGCGTCAATGAGGATGTCATAACTAAAGTACTGTTTCAGATTGTATATAAGGGTATTTTTGAAGTCGAAAAGATCCAAGATCTGATCGAAGAAGAGCTGCATAAATCGGGTGCATTTAGTGTGATGAAGTCGTTTATCACCTATCGTTTTTTGCATAAAATGCAACGAGAGCATATTTTGGGTTTGGATGAAGATACTACCTATGTCAACTCGACTCAAAGTGTCGAAGAGTATATTCAGAAATCCGACTGGCGCGTTAATGCCAATGCCAATACGGGTTATTCCAATGCGGGACTCGTCAATAACCTCGCAGGCAAGGTAATCGCTAATTTTTGGCTCGATAAAGTGTATGCTCCTCATGAGGGTGCAGCGCATCGTAACGGCGATATTCATATTCATGATCTCGATTGCCTTACGGGGTACTGCGCCGGATGGAGTCTACGTGCGCTGTTAAATGAAGGATTCAACGGGGTTCGGGGGCGTGTTGAGAGTGCTCCGCCGCGTCATCTGCGAGAAGCACTGGGACAAATGGCGAATTTTTTAGGGATTTTACAATCCGAATGGGCGGGAGCACAGGCATTTAGCTCGTTCGATACCTATTTGGCTCCGTATGTTTTTATCGATGCACTACCATTTTCAGAAGTCAAAAAAGCGATACGGGGGTTTGTTTATAATCTCAATGTCCCCGCACGCTGGGGACAATCACCCTTTACCAACGTAACGATCGATTGGGTGGTTCCCGAAGATTTAAGAGAGCAGTTTCCTACCTACCGCGATCATCATCTTTTTGAGGAGATAACCGAAACCGTACATCATCAGCGAAAATTACATGAGCGTGGAAAACGGCTGCTAAAAGAGCTGACCTATGGAGATTTTAAAAAAGAAATGAATATCATCAACCGTGCCTTTTATGAGGTAATGACCGAAGGAGATGAGGGAGGGCAGCCTTTTACTTTTCCGATTCCTACGGTTAACATCACGGAGGATTTCGACTGGTATGGAGAAAATACTGATATCTTATTCGAAAATACGGCAAAGATCGGTTCCAGTTATTTTCAGAATTTTATCGGAAGTCAGTATATCCGTAATGATGTCGGAGAGTTAATTGAAAATCCACATGCCTATAAACCCGGAGCAGTAAGGAGCATGTGTTGTCGGTTACAACTCGATTTGCGAGAACTGCTTAAACGAGGTAATGGGCTTTTCGGGAGTGCTGAGATGACCGGAAGTATCGGAGTAGTGACGATTAATATGGCACGTTTAGGATACCTCTATAAAAATGATTATGAGGGGTTGATACAAGCGTTGGATAGATTATTGGAAATAGCGTATTCAACGTTGGAAAAAAAGAGACGCTTTGTACAAGATATGTTTGATCGCGGACTTTATCCCTATACCGCTCGCTATCTCAAAGATTTTCGGAACCATTTTTCAACGATCGGTGTCAATGGAATGAATGAAATGCTCCGTAATTTTACAGAGGACAATGAAAATATTTCAGGGAGTTATGGGATCGATATGGTGAAGAATATTCTTGATCATTTACGGGATCAAATGCGCTTTTTCCAAGAAGAGAGCGGAAATCTTTATAATCTCGAAGCAACACCGGCAGAGGGGACAACGTACCGTTTTGCTAAAGAAGATAAAAAACGTTATCCAGAGATCTTACAAGCCGGCGAGGGGGAGCATATCTATTATACAAACAGTTCACAGCTCCCTGTCTCCTTTACGGATGACCCTTTCGAGGCACTGAGTCTCCAAGATGAGCTTCAATGTCGCTATACGGGAGGAACCGTACTCCATTTGTATATGAATGAGCGGCTGAGTTCAGGTGAAGCGTGCCGAGCTATGGTCAAAAACATCATCACCAATTTCCGTCTCCCCTACATCACCGTTACCCCGACATTTTCAATTTGTCCGCACCATGGCTATTTGAGCGGAGAATATGAATTTTGTCCGAAATGCGATGAGCAAATAGTGAGTCAATACCAACACAAGGAAAATGCATGAAGTCCCATGAAATTTTAGAAGTAAACAAGAGCTTGCGTACACGTTGCATGGTCTATACCCGTGTGATGGGATACCACCGTCCGGTAGAGAGTTTTAATCTCGGTAAAAAAGGGGAGCATAAAGAGCGAACCTGCTTTCATGAATCCTCTAAACGTCATGTTGCCGCTTTATGATATCACCCGCTTTACCCTTCTAGACTACCCCGATATCCCTGCCGCCATTTTTTGGTTTGCGGGATGTAACCTGCGATGCACCTACTGTTATAACCCCGATATTGTTTTCGGCCAAGGAAAACTTAGTGAAGAAGAAGCCCTAGCGTTTTTATCCTCACGGCTCGGATTGCTCGAGGGGGTAGTTCTAAGCGGCGGAGAGTGTACTCTCTATCCAAACTTGATCTCTTTTTGCCGTTCGATCAAAGCGCTCGGATTTAAAATAAAACTTGATACCAATGCCATGCGTCCCGATGTGATTCGTGCGCTAATCCGTGAGGATCTGATCGATTACGCCGCATTGGATTACAAAGCACCAGCATCCAAAATGACCGATATCTGCGGTGGCGGAAGTGAAAAACGGTTTTGGGAGTGTTTTGATACGCTTCAATACTTTAATACAGCATTTGAAGTTCGAACAACGTTTCATCCAGATCTTCTCAGCGAAGAGGAGATCATTACCATGAGTAATAAGTTAAAAGCTGTGGGCTATCAGAAACCTTTTTATGTGCAGCTTTTTCGAGAAGGTGTTCAAACGTTAGGTAGGATTGAAACATCGATTCGTCTCGCAGATGTTGAACGCTTAGCTCATTTTGTTACCCTGCGTAAATAAATTGACTCAGGTCAAAGCTTTTGATTTGGAAACGATCTATAATTTCCCATATTAACAGTAGGAGCTTTGTATGAAAAAAAGTTTAATGGTAGTAGCAACATTGATCGCTCTAGGTTTCGTGAGTGCTCATGCAGCAGAAGACGGTGCGGCACTTTATAAAAAATGTGCATCCTGTCATGGACCAGCCGGTGAAAAAGCGGCACTCGGTAAAAGTAAAATTATTAAAGATATGAGCGCGGCACAAATTACGACCGCTCTCAAAGGGTACAAAGACGGTAGTTACGGCGCTGCTCAAAAAGCTCTTATGAAAGGGCAAGTAGCATCTCTCAATGATGCTCAAATTTCTGCAATCGCTGCACATATCTCTAAATAATCTCCTCACCCTTCGGGGTGATCTTTCCAGGCAGTGTTTCCTTTCTTTTGCTTGACCTCCTATAGAAAAAATCGCTGTTTGGACAGATCTTCATTTCTTTCCACTTTTTTTATCATAAATTCATTATTCCTTGACTTAGGTCAATTTTTAAAATCACTTATTACATTAGAATTATTAGTGTAATTAAAAGAAAGCACTTCTGAAAAGTTTTGAAAAGAACTTTTTAGAGGTGCTCTCTAAATAATCCATTAAAAAGGATCAACAATGCAAGAAAGTCGTAGAGATTTTTTAAAAGCCAGCGCTGCCAGCGCTGCTGCTGCGGCAGTAGGGATGGTTTTGCCGAGTGAGGTTGAAGCTGCTAGTAAAACAGGTGAATCAGGTTGGCGTTGGGACAAAGCGGTATGCCGTTTCTGTGGAACGGGTTGTGGTGTTATGGTCGCAACCCAAAATGACAAAATTATCGCTGTTAAAGGTGACCCGGCAGCTCCGGTGAATAAAGGGCTTAATTGTATCAAAGGGTATTTTCTCGCGAAAATCATGTACGGAGCTGACCGTTTGACGCAACCGCTATTACGTGTCGGTGCGAATGGAGAGTTTAGTAAAAAAGGGAAATTTCAACCGGTGAGTTGGGAAAGAGCTTTTGATGTTATGGCAGATAAGTTCAAAGAGACGTATGCTAAAAACGGTCCTACATCGGTTGGGGTATTTGGTTCAGGCCAATATACGATCCATGAAGGATACGCCGCACTCAAACTTATGAAAGCCGGTTTTCGATCTAATAATATTGACCCTAATGCGCGTCACTGTATGGCATCAGCGGTTACCGGATTTATGCAAACGTTCGGTATCGATGAACCGGCGGGCTGTTACGATGATATTGAGCTGACCGATACGATCGTGACATGGGGTGCCAATATGGCGGAGATGCATCCGATCCTTTGGTCACGCGTATCCGATCGTAAACTCACTAACAAAGCAAAAGTAAAAGTCGTTAATCTCTCTACCTATACACAACGTACTTCGGATTTAGCCGATATCGAGATTATTTTCCGACCGAGTACCGATTTGGCAATTTGGAACTACATTGCACGTGAGCTAGTTTACAACGCTCCTGAATCGATTGACTGGAAATATGTCAAAGAAAACTGTGTATTTGCGACAAGCTGGGTTGATACCGGATATGGAATGCGTAACAATGTTAACCATCCAAAATTCCGTGAATCGGAAAAAGATACGGTAGCCAAAGAGGTTTCGAAAAAAGTGGGCGCGTTAGAGGGACCTGCACTCAAACCATTTGGATATGAGAGCGGTGAGACCATGAAAATGACTCACAATGCAACTGCTGCGGAAAACTGGGTTATTACTTTTGAAGAGTTTAAACGTGGGTTAGCACCGTATACTCTCGATTACGTCGCGAGTGTCGCTAAAGGTAATCCGGATGAGGATATCGAAGCGTTCAAGAAAAAACTCAAAGCGCTTGCCGATCTCTACATCGAAAAAGGGCGTAAAGTTGTCAGTTTCTGGACGATGGGCTTCAACCAGCACACACGTGGTACATGGGTGAACTCCCAATCGTATATGGTGCATATGTTGCTCGGAAAACAAGCAAAACCGGGTTCTGGGGCATTCTCTCTTACCGGTCAGCCATCGGCGTGTGGAACAGCGCGTGAAGTCGGAACATTTAGCCACCGTCTCCCTGCGGATATGGTCGTTATGAATCCTAAACACCGTGAACACTCTGAACACATCTGGAAAGTTCCAGCAGGAACGATCAATCCGGTAGCCGGAAGCCATTTTGTCCAGATTATGCGTGATTTAGAAGATGGTAAAGTGAAATGGGCATGGGTTCAGGTTAATAACCCATGGCAAGATACCGCCAATGCAAACCACTGGATCAAAGCGGCGCGTGAGATGGATAATTTCATCGTCTGCTCCGATGCCTATCCGGGAATCAGTGCGAAAGTAGCCGATTTGATCTTACCATCGGCGATGATTTATGAAAAATGGGGTGGATACGGTAATGCCGAACGCCGTACACAGCAATGGAAACAGCAAGTAACTCCGGTCGGTCAAGCGATGGGTGATTTGTGGCAAACGGCAGAATTTGCTAAACGCTTCACCCTTGCCGAAGTCTGGAAAGAGTGGAAAATCAACGATAAAGTAACGATCCCAAGTGTACTAGGTGAAGCTCAAAAAATGGGATACAAACCGACCGATACCTTGTTCGATGTTTTGTTCGCCAATAAAGAGGCTCGAAGCTACAAATGGCCTGATCCGATCGGCAAAGGGTTTGCTAATACTGAAGCGGGCGGTGATAAACGTAATGTCCTCGGAAGCGATGGCAAGCCGTTTAAAGGATACGGTTTCTTTATCCATAAATACATCTGGGAAGAGTATCGCAAATTCGGTCTCGGTCACGGGCATGACTTGGCCGATTTTGATACCTATCACCGTGTTCGCGGCTTAAAATGGCCGGTTGTTAACGGTAAAGAGACACAATGGCGTTTTAACGCGAAATACGATCCGTATGCGAAGAAAACAGGCCGTGAGTTTGCCTTCTACGGTGAATTTAGCAAAGTGATCCAACAAGGAACTCTTGCCGGGCCGGATGCTTCGAAACCAAAAGTGGATTTGAGCAATAAAGCGAAAATATTTATGCACCCTTATATGGAGCCGCCTGAAACTCCGAGCAAAGAGTATCCATTGTGGCTCTGTACGGGTCGTGTACTCGAACATTGGCACTCTGGAACGATGACTATGCGTGTACCTGAACTCTATCGAGCAGTTCCTGAGGCTCTTTGCTATATGCATCCTGAAACGGCTAAAAATATGGGGGCAAAAGACGGTGAATTGGTATGGGTTGAATCACGTCGCGGTAAAGTAAAAGCCCGTGTTGAAACACGAGGACGTAATCGACCACCTAAATCATTGGTATTCGTCCCTTGGTTTGATGAAAAAGTGTATATCAACAAAGTATGTTTAGATGCAACCTGTCCGATTTCTAAACAAACCGACTTCAAAAAATGTGCGGTCAAGGTCTATAAGGCTTAACCATGGCAACGGAAAAACAGCTCCCGATGAGTGAACGTCGCCGATTTTTATTGCAAGCATTGCAAGGGATCGGGTTAGCAACACTTGGGGCATTAACATGGAGTGCGTACATCGATGAAGCGAGTGCTGCGTCGCTTGTACTGCGACCTCCTGGAGCACTGAGCGAAGAAGATTTCTTATCGCACTGTATTCGTTGCGGGTTGTGTGTCGAAGCATGTCCGTATGATACGCTTCGTCTTGCCCGTGCCGGAGATAATGTTCCGGTAGGAACTCCTTATTTTATCGCGCGGGAAATCCCGTGTTATATGTGTAAAGATATTCCCTGTGTCCCACCATGTCCTACGGGTGCGTTGGAGGAGTCATTGGTCATGAAAATGGCGAAAGACGGTCATAAAGTTTTCGATATCGGCATGGCGAAGATGGGGATTGCAGTGATCGATTCGGATCAGTGCGTTGCTTTTTGGGGTGTCCAATGTGATGCCTGTTATCGAGCGTGCCCGTTGATCAACGAAGCGATTGTAATCGATCATAGTCGAAATGACCGTACGGGGAAACATGCCCTGCTGGTTCCCCGTGTAATCGGAGATGTGTGTACCGGATGCGGAATGTGCGAAAAAGCGTGTGTGACTGAGAAAGCCTCTATTTTCGTCTTGCCTTTGGAAGTTGCTAAAGGGAAAGCCGGAAGCAATTACATCAAAGGGTGGGATGAAAAAGATGAAAAACGTCTGGAAACCCAAACAGGGGGCGGTGAAACGACTGTAACCCCAACCAGTTCGCAAAAACCGGTCGATTATCTAAATGATGAGGAGTTTTAAATGGAGTGGCTTAAAAAACACCGATTTTTAATTCTTCGCCGCTTGACACAAATGTCGATGATTGTCCTCTATTTCGGAGCTCATGCGTGGGGATGGAAAGTTCTCGAAGGTAATCTAGGGAGCTCATTGGTTATGGGAACGATCCCTTTAGCTGATCCGTTTGCAGTGATTCAAATGTCTGCAGCGGGTGCGTTGCTGGGACTGGATGTACTTATTGGAGCAGCTATTATCACGCTGTTCTACGCCCTCATCGGCGGAAGAGCTTTTTGCAGCTGGGTGTGTCCGATCAACATGGTTACCGATGCAGCCAATGGATTGCGCCGTGTCTTGCGGATTAACGAAGTGGAGCGTCGAGTTGTGATCAGCCGACATCTTCGCTATTGGGTATTAGCGCTCTCAATCGCCCTTTCAGCGATTTTTGGAGTTGCGGCATTTGAATTTATCAGTCCTATCGGGATGCTGAACCGTGGCCTTATTTTTGGTATCGGGTTCGGCGCTGCCGTTGTGGCAGGTGTTTTTCTCTTCGATCTATTTGGAGTAAAAAACGGGTTTTGCGGTCATCTGTGTCCGTTGGGTGGATTTCATTCGCTCATTGGACGATTCAGTGTGATCCGTGTAAAACACAATCAGGAAAAATGTACGCTGTGTATGAAATGCACCACTATTTGCCCTGAAAAACCGGTCTTACATATGATCGGTAAACGAAGTGAATTTGTCGTCATGGGTGAGTGTACTAATTGTGCTCGCTGTGTTGAAGTGTGTGATGATAATGCTTTAAATTTTGATATTCGCCTATTTAAACAACAAGGTAAGGAGTAACACATGAAGAAAAGTGTGATCAGCGTTGTTACAGCTTTAGTGCTGGGAACTACATGGCTCTCAGGAGCAGCTCAAAACAAAGATATTGCAGATGAGTCCTTAGGACTTTCAAAAGTAAGTGTTGATGCAGACACGGGATTGGTTGAAAAACCTTATACCTACAAAGGTGCTGCTCCAGGAGCAGGAAATAAACGGATCCCTCGCGCATACGATAATGCACCACCGATGATTCCGCATGATATCAGTGAGTTGCCGATCATTACCCAAGAAGAGAATGCTTGTACCTCATGCCATATGCCCGAAGTTGCCCCAAGTGTCGGAGCAGTTTCTATCCCAAAATCGCATTTGACAAATTTGCGTAAAATGGAAGATCTCAAAGGGGAATTGTATCAAGGTCGTTGGAACTGTACACAATGTCATGCACCGCAAGCGGAACTCGATCCGGCCGTAATGAACAAATTTAAAGGAGCTTACCGTAAAAAAATCGGTGGCGAGTATAAAACGAATTTGATCAAAACACTTCGTGATGGGGTAATGGAAGATAAAACCGGATCATTTGATTTAAATAAAGATTTGTTGGAAGATTAAAATGGATTCACGTCGCGGATTTTTTACCTCATTGGTTGCATTGGCTACGGGAGCTGGGAAGGAAGAGAAACCTTTTCATCCTCATCTCCCAGGCTTTATCGTTGAAAATAGCGATAATTGCCTAAGCTGTACTACTTCTGCATGTAAAAATGTTTGCGAAGAGGGGATCATAGTTCGTGAAGAATCAACCGTTCCTTATCTCGATTTTTCACGTCGTGGCTGTACCTTTTGCGGAGAGTGTATCACTGCATGTGAAAGTGATTGTTTTGTTGCAGAGCCTATAACGTCGCTAAAAGCTGAAATCAAAATCGGTATTTTAAGCTGTTTGGCGTGGAATAAAACAATTTGTCGAAGTTGTGCTGACGTTTGTAACGATAAAGCGATACAATTTATCGGATTATGGAATCCTGAGATCGATTCAAATGCATGTACCGCATGCGGATTTTGTATTGGAGTATGTCCAGCCTTTACGATCACACTCCATCCTCTCAAGGAGAGCACATGAAATCTTTTTTATTTGTACTGTATTTCTCTCTGACACTCTATGCGGGGGTGATTTCTCCGAAAGTGAGTGTGAAAACCTCTTCACCGGTTTTAGATTTTGTGGTTAGAGGAGGAGATATTTGGGCCGGAACCGCGAATGGCGAGGCTTTGCATATCACCCCAAAAGGAAAAATCATCTCCACAACCGTACTTCCGGTTATCGAAGATTCATGGGGTGAAAAAATAAAGCAGAAAATCATGAGTATTGATCTCTCATCGGATGCTAAAACGTTGATCGCAGCAGGAGAAGATGGCTGTTTATACACCATCCGTGGAGGAAAAGTGGCTAAAACCTCTTTTTCCACTAAAACCGTTGTGAAAAAAATCGCATTTATTTCAGAGTTCAAAGTTGCACTGGCACTCTTGAGCAATGAAGTGGTCTTTTTTGACCTTAAAACCAATCGGATTATGAAAACGCTTAGCGGCGGAACCTCACCGCTGAGTGATATGGCGCTATCTACGGATAAAAAAATAGCGGTTATTGCCGGAGAGGCTGGGGTTGTTTCGGTTATCGATACGGCTGTGATGAAAATCATCCGTCGTATTCAGGGGGGAAATGTCGATAACGTTTATAAAGTAGATATCCAAAACAATCGTGTTCTCACCGCCGGTCAAGATCGCCGTGCGATACTCTATACCATCGATGGGAAAAGCTATTCCCGCTTTGAGGGCTCTTTTTTAATCTATACCGCAGCCCTCTCACCAAGTGCTGGGGTGATGGCGGCCGCGATGGATGAAGAGAACCTTATCAGTGTTTTTGACACAAATAAGCGTCAAAAAATTGCTATGGCAAAAGGGCACACTGCGACGCTGAACCGTATTGCCTTTATCGATGAAAAGCGGTTCGTATCGTGTGCCGATGAAAATAAAATTCTATTTTGGGAGTTACCATGAACATATCAAGTGTTGTCGTTAAATGTGCGCCGGAGTACATAGCATTCGTGCTAGAACAATTACGAGCGAATAATCAGTGTGAGGTTTATGCTCACGATGAGTTGGGTCGAATCATCATTATTTTAGAAGGTGAAACGACAGAAGAAGAGTCTGAAAAACTCCGTGTTATTCAAGAAATTCCCCATATTCTCTCCGCAGAAATGGCAATGGCTTACAGCGAAAGTGAATTTTCTGATGAAGAGGGGAAATTAGAGCGCGTTGATGAGCAGCTTATGGAACGTCTCAATGCAGATGATATCGATGCCAAAGACATCGTCTACCATGGACACCTAAAGGATAAATAATGAAAATGCTCTGTATCGAGACAGAAGTTCCGAGCGATGAGCTGATTGTATCGCATACGAATCTTTATGGGATCATTACCTATGCTAACGAAACCTTTGCCGATATTAGCGGTTACGAGATCGACGAGTTGCTCGGTAAACCGCACAATATCGTTCGTCATCCTGATATGCCTTCATCGTTGTTTGCCAATCTATGGGAAACACTGGGTGAGGGGAGAATGTGGTCCGGCTATGTGAAAAACCTTCGTAAAGATGGTGGATTTTACTGGGTATACGCACAAGTCTCAGGTTTGATAGATAAAAATGAAAATTTGATCGGATACAAATCGCTTCGTGCACCGGTAGAGAGTGCCAAGCGCCATGAACTCGAAGCTAATTATGCCAGACTCAAAGAGATGGAAGAAAATGTGATCAAACTGAGCGAATGGATTGATCGCGAAACGTTTAAAAAACTTGAGTCTCTTTCAAGTGAACAGAACCGTTCGATCCGTGATATTCTCAAAGAGATAATAGGTCAATAAAAGAATGGATTTTAACCAAACGGCTAAAAAACTTTTGTTGTTTCAGGGACTTTCTTCTCGTGATTTGGAGTTGATTGCAGCGCAATCATCTACAAAAACGTTTGAGAAGGGAGAACTCCTTTTTTACGAGGGGGACGATCTTCCGTATTGGTATTTTGTGGTCGATGGAATTTTACGTACCTATAAACTCTCCCATGATGAACATGAAATTTCCATCTGCTATAACGAATCCTCGATGGCATTAAGTGATATCCGTTTCGAGAATAATCGTTACATCACTAAAACATTCGGTACCATCGAAGCACAAAGCAAAGGGACGCTGATCGGGATAAAAACTTCGGCATTATCTCTGTTATTTACCCAAAGTCCTGAATTTGCCCTTCGCTGTTTCCACAGTGTTTTGGTGAGTGTGGAGAATTATCAGCGTACTTTTTTTAACAATATGGTTCTCGATGCGATGGGAAAAGTCGCTTTTATGCTGGTCCATGAGCTCGATAAATTCAACCGGCTCAAAAAACAGGAAATTGCGGCATTGCTAAATATACAGCCGGAAACTCTATCGCGTTTACTGGGGAAACTCGTTCGCAAAGAGATCATAGTGATTGATGGGTCGGTGAGCGTCTTAGATCTTAACGCACTGAAATCACTGTATAATTAGACGAGGTATACGATGAAAAAAATTACGTCTCGAATCAAAATTATCAGTTTTATCCTTTCCTTATTACTTGTCAGTTTGATTGCCATAACCGTTTACATGAATGAGCAAAGCAAGCATGATGGCTATGTTATCCATATCGTCGGTAAAGAGCGGATGTTAACTCAAAAAATGGCAAAAGAGCTTTTTTTAAATCTTCATCGTGCTTCATCTGATTTTTCACCTTTTAGTGAAGCCAAAAATGAGTTCATGCTCAATCTCAGATCACTCCAAAGCGGTACTTATGATGGGAAAATTGCTCCTCCTCCAAACGATGATATCGCTGAGCGGCTTGAGAAAATAGGGGGTCTGAGTGATCGATTTTTGACGATGGCTGAAACTATTAAAGTTAAAATAGAATTAAAATCTTCCCCCTCTGAAGAGGAGATTTCCGAACTCTACCAGCTCAACAATCTTCTTTTAGATCAAATCGATCAAACGGTACATGCTTATACAGCCGCTTCGGAAGATAAAATAGAGCGACTACAGTGGATTCAGTACATTGGAGCGTTTGTAACTCTTATCGCAGTAATCGGCAGTATCCTGCTGAGTAAAAAAATTGACGAAGAATTCGACCGCTTTTTGAGCAATGCCAAAGAGGTTTCTCAAATTCGTTGTGATGACCTACACATGGAATCGGTTGGTGTTTCAGAGCCTCGAAGTGAGCTGATGCAAGCCGAATCGGATATGAAAACTTTTTTGCTGCATGTCGAAAAAGTGGTTTATAAGGCACAAAGCGCTTTGATTGAATCACAAAATACATTGGTACAAATCGAAGACGCCGCGAAAACAATGGAACAGCAGTTATCACAAACCTCACTCAGCGATCCCTCCAAAGCAGAAATCGAAGATTACATCGATATGTCTGAAAATCTCACGATCAACTCTCTTGAAAAGATCGCCAATACTCAACAGATGCTCGATAAATTCCAAGGGATGTTGGATAAAATCGTGGTCAAAATGGAGCAGAACGATAGCCGTTCTTGACATAAGTCAAGAACAATCCCTCTTTTTTTAGTGATACTCTTGTTATTGAATACAAGGGTTGAAAATGCTAGTGGATCGATTCGGACGTCAAGTGACCTATTTACGTGTATCGGTTACCGAACGGTGCAATTTTCGGTGCCGTTATTGCATGGCTGAAAAGCCTTTTAGCTGGGTTCCAAAAGAAAATCTACTGAGCTATGAAGAACTCTTCGCGTTTATCAAAATCGCCATCGACAGCGGTATTACTAAAATCCGTCTCACCGGCGGCGAACCGACAACTCGCGAAAACCTCGATGAACTTATTTCTATGATTTACGCCTATGCACCTCATATCGATATAGGGCTAACGACGAACGGATTTTTATTACCTGCTATTGCCGCCAAACTCAAACAAGCCGGTCTCAAACGAATTAATGTTTCACTCGATTCGCTCGATTCTGATATTGCGCGCCATATTGCCCAAAAAGAGGTGTTGGAACCGGTGTTGAGAGGAATTGATGCGGCCCTTGAAGCGGGGTTGAACGTAAAAATAAACAGTGTCATCTTGAAAAATATTAATGAGCATGAAATTGTTCAGCTCTTTGAGTTTGCCCGCAGTCATGGGGCTCAGATCCGCTACATCGAATACATGGAAAATAGCTTTGCCAACAGCAGTGTAAAAGGTCTCAAATCTCAAGAGATATTGGATGTTTTAAAAAATCATATTGATTTTACACCGATTCCCAAAGAGGAGGGGGGACCTGCCAATCTTTATAAGACACATGATGGATACCGATTCGGGACAATCGAACCCCATCGCCATGATTTTTGCTCTACATGCGATCGACTGCGCCTTAGTGCAGAGGGTGATTTGATCGGATGCCTCTATTTTGAGGGATCGAAAAGTATCAAAGAGGCAATTCGAGATGAAAATACCTTTAAAGCAAAAGAGATTTTAGAAGAGGTAGTACTCAATAAACCTGAAAAAAATCTGTGGGGTTCGGAAGAATTTAGTGTTTCCAATCGTGCTTTTTATGAAACGGGAGGATGATAAAAGTGATCATCCCAAAAAAAATTAATTTTCAAACACAGTTTTTTGTCTCCATGTCGGTATTAGCTTTGCTGGTTGGACTCTCATTTTACAATCTTTATCGGCTTATTGATGATCAAAAAGAGTACGCCTATCTGATTAATCTCAGTGGAAAACAGCGAATGCAGACTGAGCAGATATTTTTAAAAATCCATTTTCTAGAACATAACGATTCAGATGCCATGATGAGTGACATACAAACGATCGCGCACAAAATGGCTAACGATTACCGAAAACTCTCCGATAAGTTACGTAAAATAGGTTATTCCGAATCGATCGTATACACTAATCCAACGCTTCCGGACCCGCTTAGAGAACTCTATAGTTTATCAAATGCAACGATGAATGCCACAGCAGATGAACAAATAATGACGAGTCATACATTGATACTCAATCTATTTGACGATGCGACACGGCAACTTCAAAACCACAGTGATGCTTTGAATCAACAAACAATCTGGATGGGGGGAGTATTATTGGTGATCAATCTTGGGATGATCGGAATGATCACCCTCTTTATATTCCGACCGATATTGCAGTGGCTGAGACAAAAACATCGGATGATACGTGAGTTGAATACGAAGCTCGAAGAAAAAATCTCACATCGGACAAAACGTCTTAATAAAACCCTCGACATCATCAACCAATACGTTTACACCACACATACAAATACAAATGGGGTTATTACCTATGCATCGGATGCATTTTGTGACCTATGCGGTTATTCAAAAGAGGAGTTGATCGGACAAACTCATCGGCTTATCAAACACCCCGATAACCCCTCTTCGGCATTTGCACCACTATGGAAAACCTTATTTGAAGGGAAACCCTATCACGGTACAGTCAAAAACCGCCGCAAGAACGGTGAAGACTTTTGGCTCGAATCCTATATTGTTCCAGACATCGATGATGAGGGGGAAATCATAGGATTTCAAGCATTTCGGATCAATATCACCGATAAAAAAAATCTTGAAACGCTCAACGAAGTATTGGAAGAAAAAGTACAAAAGAGGACGATGGAGATTGAGCGTCTAGCGATCACCGATCCCTTGACGGGTTTGCATAACCGTCACCGTTTTAATCAGGAACTCAAAGAAGCGATAGCGTTTCATAAACGTTATGAATATTCATCGATCGTTTTAATGATAGCCGATATCGATCATTTCAAATTGATTAACGATAAGTATGGACACAATATCGGTGATAGTGTCCTTAAAGAGTTTGGATCACTCCTTTTATCAGCCATTCGGGAAACAGATAAAGTAGCCAGATGGGGAGGAGAAGAGTTCGTATTTTTGTTGTACAACACCGATTTAGAAAACAGTTTTGTGGTTACCAATAATCTCTTAAAAATGGTGCGTGAGCATTCATTCAAGCATGTCGGGCGGGTAACGTGCAGTATGGGGCTTACGTTACTGCATCATCAAGATTCTTCTGAGATAGCGATGGAGCGTGCCGATAAGGCATTGTATCACGCTAAATCAAATGGCAGAGATCAGGTTTGCAGTTGAGTAAACAGTCTAAAACTCTGCATATTATTGGTTTAGCTTAATACAGATCAAGAACTTTCTGCGGACTTTGAATTAGAATATTTGATTCGCAGATTTACAAATACATAAATTGTGACAATATTACAATAAGTATCACAAGATAAAAGGGGAGAGTATGGGATTTAAAAATCCACGGATCTATTTTCAGAATTTTTTGATTAAATCCCCGTATTCCCAACCATAATCCTAGAAATGCTTTTAAGGCTAAGATGCTTTGAAAATAAGAAAGTCCCTCCGGTGCTATAGAACCAAAAAGGGTATGGATCAGATATAAGCCCGTTCCGACTGCCACAAATAAAGAATAGGGGATGACATTACGAACATAGATCATAAAAGCACTGCGAGCTTTCGTGTATTCTTCATTATCCAGAGAATTTTGCATTCGAGATAGAAAAAGATAATCGGTCATCAAAAACCCACCATATAAGAATGCAGACAAGAGGTGTATTGTATGTATGGTGATGTAAATCAAAAAATACTCCTTATTTTTTCGACACATTATCAAAAACATCGGATTTATGAATTGATTTCGGTCAAGAAGCTAATTACTACATCAATGTATAATTTAAATATGTAAAACTTTTCAAGGCAAAATAAATGACACCTATTTTTTTCAAATCTATCCCCGAATTATCCCTCTATGATCCGTTGGCTGAGATGCTTGGAGCAGCTCATGATGGAGTGATAAAATACTCCTATGCCGAATGCGTAAAACTTGCGGGGCATTCATGTCCTACTGTTGCAGGAACCTATTTGATGCTGCTCAAGGGGCTTAAACTTCTCTATCCAGACAGTATGCCTAGGCGGGGAGAAATACGTGTATTGATGTCTGGTACATTAGGAGATGGGGTTGTAGGCGTCATGGCAAATATTGCCTCTTTTGTTACAGGGGCTACTGATATTAGCGGCTTTCATGGATTGGGAGGTAAATTTGATCGACGTAATCTGTTAAGATTTGAAGCTGATATTGATGGAGATCTAGCATTAGAAAGAGTTGATACAGGAGAACGTGTTACTCTGTCCTATAATCCTAGAATTGTTCCTGCTGACCCGAAAATGGGGGAGTGGCTAGAACTTATACTCACTGATAAAGGAAATTTTGAAATTGAGAGATTATTTCAAACCGCATGGCAAGATAGGGTGAAATTAATCCTAACGGATTATGCCAATCATCCAGGGGTAGTAATTCCAACATTTGAAAGTAAACAATGAAATCTGCTTTTTTATTTTTTTTTGGTTCTGCGATATTGATGGGAGCAGATGGTTACACTGTATATCAAAAACACTGTAGTCAATGCCATGTTGAAATGATGGAAAAAAAAGAGGTTTTAAAAGTACTGCATACATTAAAAGCTCCCCCTATGATTGAGGTATCTAATCGTTTGAAAGAAAACATCATTATTGCTGATGAGGATGAGGATGTCAAAAGGCGTGTAACTATCACATTTATCAAAGATTATATTGAAAATCCTAGCGTACAGTACAGTATGTGTCATCCAATGGCGATTGAAAAGTTCGGTATTATGCCATCTCTCAAAGGTAAGTTGAGTGAAGAGGAACGGCAAAGTGTAGCCGAATGGATTATTGATCGTTATAAAAATACGAAATTTTAGAACAGTTTTTTCAATATAATTTATCTTATGTTACTTGAGGAGTAGCTGGGCAGGTTTTGTTTTTACAATGAGTAGTTTTAGCTACGATTTTATATAGTTACATCGAAATCTATGAGAATTAATCATAAAAAAATAGACATGAATATATGAATATGTCTATAAAATAGTAAAAGTTTCATAGACATATAGAACATCATCAATTCTCCTTGTTTAGAAGATTTGAGACGTGTCTATTTTATTTTTCAAAATTTGTGGGAAGGAGAGTGTGGATACGATGTTCCCTTAGAGTACATAGAGCGCCTTACATCATTTTATACAGCAGTTGGCTTTGCAGGATCGGTACAGACGCTTTACTACGCACGTGTGAATGAATCTATGCGTGTCAATAACGGCGGTGGTGTAGGTGTTGAGATGATAGAAGTCGTTGAGATTCCCGTGAACGAGGCTAAAGCATTTTCGATGGATGAGACCAAGGCAAAAACACCGGGACTGATGTTCGGCTTTGGATGGTTTTTGGAAAATAGAAAGTAATTTTCCCTAAAAGGGAAAAGATTAGAATTTATAGCTTACGGTAGCGTAAAAATTACGTCCAGGTTCATTCAGAACAAGTGGATCAGTGCCGTTAAAGCCAATAAGTTGATTTCCAATATAACTATTATTTACGGCATAGGTTCGATTAAAGAAGTTATTTATTCCGGTCATAAGTGAGAATCCATTTCTGAAATCATATCCGTATTTAAGATTTAGAATCCCGTATCCTGAGATCTCTTTTTCATTATTATCTGAATCGATTGTTTGATTGTCAGCAGCGATTACTTCAGCCATTAGATAATTAACCGAATCATCCATGACTAAAGCTAAACGCCCTTTAAACGGAGGAATTTCAGCTAAATCTTTATCGGTATCTCCGATTTGCCCAGGATTCTTTTTCACACCTTTTTGATATGCGACACCTGATTCGATACGCCATTCATTATTTAGGAGATAATCTGCACTGATGTCACCCCCATAGATTTTTGCGTCGATGTTTGCCCAAGTACTGTCGTATGCATAAATGTAATCTTTTAAATCACTGTAAAATAGAGTTGTTTTGAGATGAAAATTACCGGTTGTATTTTCAAATCCTAGATCTATTTCCCGATTGATGGATTCATTAAGGTTTTGATTTCCGCCGCTCGTTGCTGAATTCGTAATTAACGTACCGGCAGCATTGGTATTTACAACGTAAAGTTCTTTTGCATCGGGAACACGAATCGATTGTCCGGCACCGATGAAAAGATTAGTCACAGAGGAAATATTGTATTTCAACATTAAATTAGCACTAATATTGTTGTAATTTTTATCACTCAGGGATGAAAAATATGCTGCGGAGTTTGATGCGTTGTCTTGGAGTGACTTATTTGGATTAATGGTTGTATCATCATAACGGACTCCTCCACTAATGTCGATATTTGAAATAGTTTTAGAAGCAGTTGCATAGAATGCAAGGTTGTCTGTGTCAACATCGGGAAGCATGTAGTTTCGTGTAGAATTTGTCTCAGGCCCTTTAGTTGCAATCCAGTTACGCTTACTCGCATCAAGTCCAAACGTTGTGTGGATTCCAGCCAAAGTAAAAGAATTTTCAATTTTTGCCCCTTTAATAGTTGCTTCGGCAGGTGCCCACATAGTTGTTGTAGGAGAGGTCGCACTGGCTCTGTAGTCGGTACCCATTAGATGGGTTACTTTCGAATGATATCCTTCGATTTTGATCTCTTCTGAAAACGAACCGAGGTTGAAGAGCTGATATTTGGCTTTGAACATATCGGTATCATCAACTAACGCATCCATTGGATAGCGCGGGAACATAATGTCATCGGCGCGGTCACCGAAGTAGTTGAGGGTAAGCTTTTGATTATCACCGATGTTTCCAACAATTTTTGCCCAGTAGTTATTACGATCGTATGCATCCATATCTTTGTATGCGGTTGCGTATTTTTGTCCCGCAGTGCTTGTTAATGATGCGGTTTGCTCAGCTAATGTTTGACCATCCCCGTCCTTGTATTGTCCGCTGGTTTCTCGGCTGAATCCGACGAGTGCTTGAATAGCATCATTACCCCCCTCAATCGTAGTGGAGAGTTTACGATAATCAAAACTGCCTAGAGTTGTGGAAACTTCTCCGTGTACCCCTTTTTCAGGGTCTTTGGTGACAACATTGATTTTACCGCCAAGGCTCCCGAATTGTGTTACATCAAACGGTCCTTCCTGAACTTCAACGGTCTGAATTTGTCCCGAAGAGATATGCATGGAAGGTGGATCCATACGATTGGGACATGCTCCGCACACTTTTGCATCGTCAATGGTTATATTTAAATTATCTTTACGGAATCCGCGAAGGATGATATCATTGCCGATGGCACTATTACGCACATGAGTAATTTCAGGTAAAGTTTGAGAGAGCATTTCTCCCAGATCAGACTGCCGAGAAAATTTAACCATGTCGTCTGAAGATACGCTCTTAGCATCTGTTTTAGGAGATTCAGCTTCAATGGTGATTTTTTGTATGGTGACAGGTTCTGTGGCAAGCGCAGCAACGGCAGCCAAAGAGAGGAGAGTTAATCGCTTCATTCTTCATATCCTTAAGAAAATATGAAGAATTGTAGGAGAGAAGTGTTACATTAGTGTTAAGTCGTTATACTTTTAACCATGAAATTGAATATGAAACAAATACTTTTAACACTGTTATTATTGGCGGGATCAGGCTATTTTCTTTATACGGGATTCACTATTTTATTCCACTCGTAATGATACATCTTCGGGAAACTGCATCGTAACGCAGTGAAGCGAACCATGCTGACGAATAAGGACGGAACAGTTGATAGGGATGATGTCGCGCCCTCTAAAGGCTTTTTTGCAAATTTCGATCGCATCATTGTCGTGAGGATCATTATAGACGGGAAGTAACACGGCATCATTAATAATTAAAAAATTGGCATACGTTGCAGGGAGTCGCTCATCATCGTAGTAATGCGGCCGGCACATCGGGAGGGGAATCAGATGAAACGGTTCACCATCGATATCACGAAATGTTTTTAACTCTTCTTCCATCTTTTTGAGCGCTTCATAATGCTCATCATTTTTATCCTCGCATTTTACATACAAGATTGTGTTCGTATCGATGAAACGGGCTAACGTATCGATATGGCTATCGGTATCATCTCCCGCTAAATAACCGTGATGGAGCCAAAGAATCTGTTCTACGCCAAACTCTTTTTTAAGAATATTTTCCGTTTGATTTTTCGTTAGATGGGGATTACGGTTTGGGTTGAGAAGACACTCAGCGGTAGTAAGCAATGAGCCGTTAGCATTGGTTTCAATGCCTCCTCCCTCTAAAATAAGATCAATCTTTTTCATTGGAGCACCGTAGAAATGAGAAATGGAGGAACTCATGGCATTATCACGTGAAGCATCAAATTTCCCACCCCATCCGGTGAATGTGAAATCAAGAAGCAACGCTTCTTCTTCCGTCTCATCAATAACACTTAACGCGCTACAGTCGCGTGCCCAGGTATCGTCACTTTGGTAAGGGATAAAGATTATATTTTCATAGCTTTTAAAATAAGTTTGGACATGTTTGACATCATCGCAAATGATAAGACAAGGTTGATAACGGGCAATGGCATTGGCTATGTTGACGAAGCATCCTCTAGCCTCTTCCAAATAAGGAGCCCAATCGCTTTGCGGATGCGGAAAAATGAGCTGGACAAAACTTTGGGGTTCAAATTCGGCGGGGAAATAACGCATTAACAATCCTTAGAATATAATTCCTTTATGGGAACTATTAAATTGAGCCGTAAGGCACTGGAACATAATCTTGACATTATCGCACACCAAGTCGGTGGAAAAGATAAAATAGCGGTTGTTTTAAAAGATAACGCTTATGGCCACGGTGCGGTGATGATAGCAGAAGCGGCGGCACAGTATGGTGTGAAGCAAGCCGTCGTACGACTGGAATGCGAAGCGGATGAAATCCGTAATTTTTTTGACAATATTCTAATTTTAGGGGATCGTCCTACAAAAATGAATTCAACGTTTAGCTACGCGATCAATTCGCTCGAAGCAATTGAGACGTTTTTAGAAGGGAGCCGTGTAGAACTGAAAATTGATACGGGGATGCACCGTAACGGTATCGCTTTTGGTGATCTGGAAGAAGCATTTAAGCGGATGAAGAAAGCAGGCTTGGTGTGTGTCGGTATTATGAGTCATTTACGCAGTGCGGATACCCTTAGTAGCGAGTGGTTTTGGCAACGTAAAATATTTGATACGGCAAAGATTAAGGCTTCTTCTTTAGCGCAAAAATATGGATGGAAACTCCGCTTTCATCTCTCAAATTCTGCTGGAACATTTCGCTCTTCAGTATGTGTTGATGACATGGTTCGTGTCGGAATTGCCCTGTATGGCTGTTTAGAGATGGAGAAGACGCTTATGCAACCTCCTTTTAAGCCGATACTCTCATTGTGGGGAGACAGGGTTGCGACACGTACTCTGAAAAAAGGGGAGCGTGTCGGATATAACGGTATTTATGAAGCTTCTGCGGATGAGGTTGTATCCACGTATGATTTGGGATACGCAAACGGGTTGGATCGCCTTGCTTCTAACCGTTATGCTACACCTGAGGGTATTGCATTGCGTGGACGGATTTCAATGGATAATGCAGTATTCGCGAGCGATAAAGATGAGTTGCTTGTTTTCGACGATGCCAATCATTACGCCCGTTCAGTAGGAACGATCGGCTATGAAATATTGGCGTGTTTGGATAAGAATTTAAAACGAGAGTGGATTAGTTAAGAGTTTATTTTAATAATTGTATCGGCGAAAATAGCCCCATCCAGCCGTAATTCGATCAAATTCTCTAAATCTTTTGTATTTTCAATATACCCCAGTATTTTTGCATCAAAAAGGTAGTCTTCCGCTACTTTTTGAATTGCTTCGGCATATTTTGGAAGAACAATGAAATACGAAGCTCCAAGATTCTCACCGATCACTGCGTCCGTCGATGTTTCGATATGAAGTGCAAAACGGATGCTATTGAGGCGTAGGTGCTCTATAATGTCGAGATTCTCAGGGGTAAAAAAGAGGGTAACGACAGAGTTCGATGGTGTATGATGCAATGCTTCAATAGAGTCTATGTGATAAAAAGGGAGTGATGGAACATATGGGTGACCGAATAGCAGCATTTTAAACCTCCATGCATTCACGTGAGCAGTAATATTTACCATCACGCATTAAGGCCTCTTTGACCTGTACATACGTACCGCATTCGGCACAAGGGATCATTGCTTCTTCTTGCGTGTTATCCGCAGAAGGGGGAGTAAGGCTTTTTTTCTTTTTGAAAAAAAGGTAATAGGCCCCGACCAAAACGCCGATCAGTAATAATAGTTTTAGCATAGTTATCTCTTTATGAGCAGATAATGACGATTTTCTGCTTCAATAATGGTGTAATTGAGTGTATTATCGATTTCATCATACACTTTTTCCCCTTTGTAAAAGAGTAAAAGAGTCCCTTCGGTACAAAACGGTTTTGAGAGTTTTAGAAGCATCTCAGTATCCGTTACGGCACGGGAGGTGATGAGATCATACGGTTCACTTTTCAGTTGTTCGGCCTTAAGGGCTTTTACTTCGACGTTATCCAGTTCTAAATCTGCTTTTACGAACTGCAAGAAACTGGCCCGTTTGCTCAAAGGTTCTACGAGGGTAAAATGGGTTTGCGGAAGGGCTAGGGCCAAAATCATTCCCGGAAATCCGGCACCTGTTCCTATATCCATCGCTTTTTTTACAGGGGGGAGAAAGGTAATAGGCAAGATGGCATCGAGGATAAACTGATCAATTTGTTGAAGTGTTTTTGCCCCTGTCAGATTGTGAATTTTATTCCATTTCTCTAAAAGTGTTTTATACTGCTCGATTTTCTGACCGAAATTTTCAGGAACAATGATCTTATGTTGTACTAAAAGTTGCTTCAGATGGCTCATAAATCGTGCCCCATCTGCTCTTTTTTAACTTTTAAATACCCTTCATTATGAGGGTTAGGTTCAATAATTACGGGGACCCGCTCCGTGATTTTTACATTGAGACCTTCTACAATAGTGACTTTTGCGGGATTGTTTGTGAGAAGGCGGATCTGCGTTAGGCTGAAATCTGAAAATATTTCGCCAATTACATCATAAGTTCGTTGATCGGGGGCAAAGCCGAGTTCCACATTGGCTTCGATCGTATTACGTCCCTGATCTTGAAGGCAGTATGCATTGATTTTGTTCAGCAATCCGATATTACGTCCCTCTTGACGATGATAAATCACTAATCCACCCTCTTTTGCGATGAGTTTTAGCGCTTTATGTAACTGATTGTTACAGTCACATTTAATGCTGCCGAAAGTATCTCCGGTCAGGCACTCAGAATGGATACGAACCAGTGGAGATTCTTGCTTTTCAAAATTCTCGGTAAAAATTGCGAGATGTTCCTGATGCCCTTCTTTGTAAGCACGGATCTTAAAATGGCCGTATTTACTAGGCATGTTAGCAATGGATGATTTTTCAAAAGTAGGTGTTTGTGTTTTCATTACTGCCATTATAATCGGTGTTTCTAAAAAATGGATTATTAAAGCAACCCTTGATACAATCTCTTCTTAACTTTTAACTGGAGTCACATATATGGAGCGTTTTCGCCGCACTCGTCTTAATCCTCACCTTCGCTCATTGGTTCGAGAAACCCATGTAAGTATCGATGACTTTATCTATCCGTTATTTGTCAGACCCGGAGAGGGGATAAAAAAAGAAATAGCTTCAATGCCGGGTGTCTATCAGATGTCTTTGGATGAGATATTAAAAGAGTGCGAGCTTCTTCAATCCCTTGGAATTCATTCAATTATTTTATTCGGTATTCCTGAAGTGAAAGATTCAGTAGGTTCGGATGCATTATGCGATCACGGTATCATTGCTACGGCGGTGCGTGCGATCAAACGTGCATACCCTAAAATGTTTGTGGTGACCGATCTGTGTTTTTGTGAGTATACCGATCACGGTCATTGCGGTATTTTGGATCATGTTCATGAGACGGTAGATAATGATTTGACCCTAGGAATTTCAGCTCAACAAGCATTGGTCCATGCGCGTGCAGGAGTTGATATGATTGCCCCATCGGGGATGATGGACGGGATAATTACGACATTGCGCGATGCACTCGATGGCGGAGGATATACGAATCTACCGATTATGAGTTACTCGACAAAATTTGCCAGCGGCTACTATGGACCGTTTCGTGATGTTGCCGAGTCGGTACCGAGTTTCGGTGATCGCTCTACTTATCAAATGGACCCGGCCAATCGACGGGAAGCGATTCGAGAGAGTTTGGTGGATGAGGCCCAAGGGGCCGATATCTTGATGGTTAAACCGGCTTTGGCTTATCTCGATATCATCCGAGATATCCGCGAAGCTTCTTCTTTGCCATTGGCTGTTTACAACGTCAGCGGAGAATATGCGATGCTAAAACATGCAGGAGCTGCGGGACTGATTGATTACAACCGAGTGATGATGGAGACGATGGTAGGATTTAAACGTGCGGGTGCCGATATTATCATCAGTTACCATGCCAAAGAAGTTGCACAGCTTTTAAATTAATGAATTTTTTTTATGATATGATTGTTTTTTGTATAGAAGGAATTGCGTGAGACACTTTTTAACGTTAAAAGATTATTCTAAAGAAGAGATCTTAGAGATTTTAGATATTGGCTTAAAGATTAAAAAAGAGGTCAAAGCTAAAGAACTCAAACCGCGTCTTGCAGGACAAACACTGGCAATGATTTTTGAGAAAAGCTCTACCCGTACCCGTGTTAGTTTTGAAGTAGGGATGTATCAGCTCGGCGGACATGCTTTGTTTCTCTCAAACCGTGATATCCATCTCGGACGAGGTGAACCGGTTAAAGATACGGCGCGCGTTATCTCTTCAATGAGCGATATGGTAATGATTCGTACGTATGAACAATCCATGCTCGAAGAGTTTGCCCGTTATTCTCAAGTTCCGGTTATCAACGGTTTGAGTGACAGTTACCATCCGGTACAACTATTAGCCGATTTCATGACAATGATGGAGTGCGGAAAAGATAAAAATCCAATCGTTGCGTATGTCGGAGATGGGAACAATATGACCCATTCATGGCTTATGCTCGCCTCAAAACTTGGATTTGAACTCCGAATTGCTACTCCGAAAGGGTATGAATGTGATCCGGCGATCATTGCGGATGCTTTGGCTTTTGCTCAACTTAGCGGTGCTAAAATTACGATCACAAACGATCCGAAAGTGGCAGTTCTCGGTGCCAATGTAGTGACAACCGATACCTGGATTTCTATGGGGCAAGAAGAGGAAAAAGCACAACGTATCCGAGCATTTGAAGGCTATATCGTAGATGAAGCACTTATGGCGTTAGCAACACACGATGCTATCTTTTTGCATTGTTTACCGGCATACCGAGGAGTTGAAGTGAGTGAAGCGGTTTTAGACGGAGAACAAAGTCTTATTTTTGAAGAGGCAGAAAATCGTCTGCATGCGCAAAAAGGGCTAATGGTTTGGTTGGATCAACATCGTTAATCGAATGAGTAAAGGAGAGAAGAGAATATTCTTCTCTTCTGCAAAGTTAGTTCATTTCTACTTTGATGATGAGGTCGTTCCCCTCTTCAATAATTGAAAAGTTGTGTTTTTGGCAGAACGTTTCATTCATCTCTTCCGCCCACTGCGTAGCTTCAATCATGGCATCATCTTTATTATCGAAAGTTTTAAGACTCTCCATCCCGCTTCGTTTGAAACAGCCGCACTCTTTTTCCATTTTTACATTAAACATAATTTGACTCCTAAAAGTGTAGTGTGATTTTTCGGAAGTATAGTTTTAAAAGTTTAAAACAATCAGATAAAATAGAGACGATTTGAAACTAAAGGTTATCTTTATCTTTTGTTAAACTCTTATTATCAGCCTTTTTTACAAAAAGTTAAGCTATAATTCCATTTGAATTTTGGGTACCTTCTAAAGAGATTTTAGAGATCTTTTTCAAAGGTGCCCTCGCGGATGAGAATCCAACTTATCCTCACTAAAATTTCTCTCCCCCATGAGTGGGCAAGCGTAACTGGCCGGAAATAGGTTTTCCGGTGGCGTATATACAAAGGTAAATTATGAACGTAATAGAAGAAACAATCACAGAAGAAAATTTGGTTACATTTGAGTCTTTCGGTCTTAGAAAAGAGATTATGCAGAGTATCAATTATGCCGGATTTAAAACACCGAGTCCTATTCAGCAAATGGTTATTCCCGTTATTATGGAAGGGCGTGACGTTGTAGGACAAGCACATACCGGTACGGGTAAAACAGCGGCATTCGGTCTTCCTGCATTGAATAAAATGCATCTTAAAGGGGGGATTGAAACCCTTATCATCACCCCTACCCGTGAACTTGCAAATCAAGTAAGCGATGAAATTTTCAAATACGGTAAACATTTAGGTGCACGTACCGTAACGATTTACGGTGGTTCATCGTATAACCGTCAAATGGATCTTATCGAGCGCGGTGCGCAAATCATCATTGCTACTCCGGGACGTTTGCTGGATATGTTGAGTCGCAATATGCTCAAAGGATTTACCCCATCAACCGTTATTTTGGACGAAGCGGACGAAATGCTTGATATGGGATTTTTGGATGATATCAATGAGATTTTTACCTATTTGCCGACAGAACGCCAAACCCTTCTTTTCTCAGCAACAATGCCGGCACCGATTAAACAGCTTGCTGAGCGTATTTTGGTCAATCCATTTTTTGCGTCGATAACTAAATCGGAAACGACAAATACTGACATTACTCAACAATATTATGTTATTGAAGAATCCGAGCGCGATGATGCGATTATTCGTTTGATGGATTCAGAAGATGCGAAAAAAACCGTTGTATTCTGCCGAACAAAAAAAGAGGTTGATCGTCTCTCGAATGTTCTCTCAGCTGCCGGTTATATGGCAAAAGGGCTACACGGTGATATGGAGCAACGTCAACGTGAGAGCGTTATTAAAGGGCTTAAAACCGATGCGGTTGACGTATTGATCGCAACTGACGTTGCGGCGCGCGGATTGCATATCGATGACGTTACCCACGTTTTCAACTACCATATCCCGTTTGACCCTGAAAGTTATGTCCACCGTATCGGACGTACTGGACGTGCGGGTAAAAAAGGGGTTGCGATTACCCTTGTAACGCCTATGGAGTTCAAAGAACTTCAACGTATCCGTGCGAAAGTCGGTACGACGATGGAGCATGCTTATATTCCAAGTAAATTGGATGTTAAAGAGGCTCAAGTAACTCGTTTGGTTCGTGAAATTGAGAAACAACATATTTATGACGAAGCCCATAAAGTACTTGATTTGTTGAAACAAGATTATGATCAAGAACAAATTGCGTATAAATTGATCTCCGTCTTGATGGAACGCAATACGGTTGCCGGACCTAATAATATCGGTATTGCAGCAGAACGTTTAGAAAAAATTCTAAGCAATTTGGCAAGCCGTGGTGATCGCGGTGGACAACGAAGCGGCGGATTTAACCGTAACCGTAGCGGTGGAAATCGTAGCGGCGGAGGCGGATACCGTGGTAACAATGATCGCAATGCTTCAGGCAGTGGCGAACGTAGTGGCGGAGAGCGTAGCAGTGCTGGCGGTGAACGCGGCGGAAATGATCGTAGTGATCGTTCACGCAGTTTCAGCGGACAAAAACCAAAACCTCGTTATTAATTCAAGCGGGCATCTAACTCCCGTCTTACTTTCTCCAAAAAAGGCTCCATTGGAGCCTCTAATTCAAATCCCTCTCTTTGTTTCATCCCCCACATCGGTTCCGGAAAGTAGCTATCATTTTCAAATCGTCCCATAATATGCCAGTGAACTCTCGGTAACATATTTCCAAATGAAGCGATATTGATTTTAGTAGGTTTGAAATAGACTAGCATCTCTTTTTCGATAATATCGAGTGCGTCCCAAATCATTTTTTTCTCTTCTCGTGAGCATTCGGAGAATTCTTTATGGGGAGCATGGGTAAAAATTTTTAGCCAAGGAATTTCACTCTCGTGAATCTCAAGGTAGATAAGAGGGTTTGAAAAAAGCATAGTAGACCTTTAAAAAGATCTGATATTGTAGCGAGAGTTTTTTAGTGGATACCTTTACCTGCAAACGGAACAAGGGCACTCCCCCAGGTTAGACCGCCACCGAAAGCATCAAGCAGCATTAAATCACCTTTTTGTAAGCGACCTGATTCATAAATATCATTTATGGCCATAGGGATAGAGGCTCCGGAGGTATTACCGTATTTTTCTACTGTTAATACCACTTGTTCATCTTTAAGTTCCAGGGCGTCACCGACCGCTTTGATAATACGGTAGTTCGCCTGATGCGGAACAAAATGTTTAATATCTGATGAGGCGATGTTATTTTGCTCTAATATATCGATAACATCACTTGTGAGGGTACGAACCGCTACCTTAAAGGTTTCGTTCCCTTTCATACGCATAAAGCACCCTGCCGCTTCACGGTCAAGCTCATCATGGGCTGAACCGCTTCCGCCGTTAGGGGTCATCAATAAATCAGCAAATGAACCATCGGATCCGGTATGGATATCAATGATAGCTTCAGATTTATTTTCTGTTGTGCTAATAAGGGCAGCTCCGGCACCGTCTCCAAAGAGGATACAGGTTCCGCGGTCACTGTAATCAGTAATAGTACTGAGACGTTCTGCTCCTACGATGAGAATGTTTTTCTTCATTCCCGATTCAATAAACGCTTTTGCGATACTAAGGGCATAGACAAATCCAGTGCAGGCAGCAGATACGTCAAAAGCGGTAATTTTTTCAAGGCCAAGTTTTGTGGCAATAATGGTAGCAGTGGAAGGCATACAAAAATAATCGGGAGAGATCGTGGCACAAATCAGCATATCGATTTGGCTTTTATCAATCCCGGCACGTTCGATTGCTTTTTCGGCAGCTTTGACACCCATGTCGCTTGTGGTTTCATTTTCCGCAGCAATATGCCGCTCTTTAATTCCTGTGCGTTTAGTGATCCATTCATCGCTGGTATCGACCATTACTTCGAGTTCAGCATTGGTGAGGATTTTAGAAGGAACATAAGCTCCGATGGAACGAAACGCAGCGTACATAATAAGCCTTTATAAGGGATCGACGTTTATTTTTTAAGTTCTTCGAGACGATTCTCGATATGTTCATTGACACCGTTGTCTACATAACGGATAGCTTGAAAAATCGCATTTTTAATCGCTTTTGGGTTACTTTTACCGTGGCTGACGATGGCACACCCTTTGATACCGACGAGAGGTGCCCCTCCGATTTCAGCATAATCGATCTGTTTTTTGAGCAATTTGAATACTTTACGCATCAACAGTGCTCCGGTAATCGCTACAGGTGATTTTCGAATATACTCTTTAATAAAAAAGCTGATGGTCGAAGCTACCCCTTCAGAGGCTTTGAGGACAAGGTTACCGATAAAACCGTCACAAACGATGACGTCACAACTTCCGTCAAAGATATTGTTTCCCTCAACGTTACCGATAAAACCTTGCTGCCCTTCGAGCAGTTTGAAGGCCTCTTTGGTAATTTCGTTTCCTTTGGAATCTTCTTCCCCGTTAGCGAGTAGCCCGACACGAGGGTTATCAAGTTTAAACATATCATGGGCATAGTAGTATCCCATGATTCCGAATTGAAAAAGATGCTCGGCTTTGCAATCTACGTTGGCACCGGCATCCATTAAGATACTGCGCTTGCCGGTTTTTGTCGGCATAGACGTTACTAGCGCAGGACGCAGTACATTTTTAAGTCGCCCTAAGCGCAGTGTTGCAACCGTCATCGTTGCACCGCTGTGTCCGGCACTGACAACACCGTCTGCTTCACCGTTACGAACAAGTTCTACCGCTTTATAGATAGAACTCTCCTGACGTTTGAGCGCGTCGGTTGCGGCATCAGCCATATCAATGACATCGTCCGCTTCAACAATTAAAATTTTATCTTTATAGCCCTTGGGTAATAAAGATAAAATCTCATCTTTTTTACCAACTAGAATTGGTTGAAACTTCATTTCTTTTAAAGCTTCAAGTGTCCCTTTAACAATCGGTTCGGGACCAAAGTCCCCACCCATTGCATCAATTGCAATTCTAATCATCGATTATTTATACTCACCGGTTGTCGGATTGACATAGTGAGACAATTTGTACGTGCCGTCTTTATCTTTAACCGGACGTGCAAGAGAAATTTTATAGTGAGTTCTGCGTTTTGCGGCGCGAGAATGACTCACTCTTCTTTTAGGTACTGCCATAGTATTTATCCCTTTCTATTTAGATTTTAGAACTCCCGATCGAGCGAGGTTCCTTCACAGTTTTTGCAACAAAAATAGTCGCTTTTGATCAGTTCGATTTCCGATTTGAGAAGATCTTCCATATCAATCATTGATTGGCTGATTTCAACGACGTCTAACTCCTCGTCGTTCCCCTCATATATTCCATCGCTAAGGTAGAAGGAGATCTCTTCATTTAGAGATTTGTCTACCTCTTCAGCACAAATATCGCAAGGAATCGAAATACTCCCTGTAATTGTACCGTTTAATTGGGCAAGATTGCTTTTTTTCAGGATTATATCACCCGAAAAAACGGCATTGTCACTATTTTCCTCAAAATGAAGCGGTTGTGAGCCCAATTTTCTGAATGCTATTTTCATGGCAATTACGAAATTTCGCGCCCTGAAAAGAAAAAGGCGATTTCAATCGCAGCATTTTCAGCAGAGTCGCTTCCGTGAACCGCATTAGCATCGATATTTTCAGCGAAGTCTGCACGGATAGTTCCCGCTGCTGCTTCTTTAGGGTTAGTTGCACCCATTAAATCACGGTTTTTAAGGATAGCATTTTCACCCTCAAGAACGGTGATAACAACCGGGCCGCTTACCATGAAATCAACGAGGTCGTTGAAGAAAGGGCGTGCAGCATGTACTGCGTAAAACGCTTCTGCGTCTTGACGTGAGAGTTGAACTTTTTTCATAGCCGCGATTTTAAGGCCGTTACTTTCGAAACGATCCAAAATTTTACCGATGACACCTTTTGCTACGGCGTCTGGCTTGATGATTGACAACGTTTGTTCCATCAATGCTCCTGTTTTGTGTGTAAAAAATAGAACGGGATTATAGCGAAACAATAATTTAAGAAAGATTAAAGATGTGAGAATAAAGGAAATAAGGGAAAATAGAGGATATCCGAAGAGGTAAAACCCCTTCGGTATTTTATTAAAGTTAATTAGTTAACGACATTCGCTTTTGAAGAACGCATGTCAGCGGTAACATCATCACGATGAGAAGGGCTTGCACCGATTTCATCCCAAGTGATACAACCCTCAGTTGGACAAGCGGTTGCACATGCAGGTTCATCATGGTGACCGACACATTCAACACATTTGTCAGCGTAAACGTAATAGATTTCTTCACCCGTTGGGTTATCATCCTCGTCTACAATCGCTTCTACCGGACACTCGTCGATGCAAGCGCCGCAGTTAATACAGGTATCATTAATGACTACTGCCATAGGGTTCTCCTTGGTTATAAATATGAGGTAACTATAACAGAAGAATTTTAAACCCACCTAAAAAATAAGGCGGGTGAATAAAGATTATTGCGGAGTGTTACAGAAGTGTAGTTTAGAGCCCTAAATAGGCTTTGATTGCATCCACCTTATCGGTTTTTTCCCATGTAAATTCGCTAAGTTCTCGTCCAAAATGGCCATAAGCGGCAGTTTTACGATAGATCGGGCGCAGTAAATCAAGCGATTCAATAATCCCTTTCGGAGTGAGATTAAAGAGTTCTTTTACACAACTTTCCAGTTTTTCTTCGCTTACGATGGCAGTTCCGTGCGCATTGACCATGATGGAGATCGGTTTAACAACACCGATGGCGTAGGATACTTGAATCGTTGCCCGTTCACATGCACCGGAAGCTACGAGGTTTTTAGCTACATAACGGGCTGCGTAGGCGGCTGATCGGTCAACCTTAGTTGGGTCTTTCCCACTGAATGCACCGCCGCCGTGAGGACATGCCCCGCCGTAGGTATCGACGATGATTTTGCGACCCGTCAGTCCGGCATCCCCTTGAGGACCGCCGATAACAAATTTGCCTGTCGGATTAATATGATAAACGATATTCGGTGACATCAGTTCAGCGGGAATAACGTATTTAATAACCTCTTCAATCACATCGGCATGGAGTTTTTCCTGAGAAATTTCAGGGGCATGTTGAGTAGAGATAACAACCGTTTCTACCGATACCGGCTTCTCATCGACATAACGGACGCTGACTTGCGTTTTTCCATCCGGTCGCAAATAGGGGAGAATCCCTTCTTTACGAACTTGGGTTAAGCGCTCCGCAAGACGGTGTGCGAGATAAATCGGAAGAGGCATTAACACATCGGTTTCACGGCACGCATAGCCGAACATAAGTCCTTGATCTCCGGCACCGATTTCCCCGTCCTTTTGATCAACCCCTTGATTGATATCGGGAGATTGTTCGCCGATTCCGTTCAAAACTGCGCATGAGCGGTAATCAAATCCATACGTAGCATCGGTATAGCCGATCTCTCGAACGACTTGACGGGTAATTTCCTGCATCGGTGCGTAGGCGCTTGTTTTAAGCTCCCCGGCAATCACACAAAAGCCGTTGGATACAAGCGTTTCACAAGCTACTCGGGCCATTGGATCGCGTTCAATGATATAGTCCAAGATTGCATCGCTGATTTGATCGGCCATTTTATCCGGATGCCCTTCGGTAACCGATTCGGAGGTAAAAATATACTCTTTTGGCATAAAAATCCTTGGCAGAAATATTAAAAATTTGTGGTTGAACGGATTATATCGAACCCTCTTTTAAAAAGTCTCTTTCCCAAAAAAAGTCGATCCAATCGCTAGCTTCGTGTAAAGAAAAGTCAGGTTGGAGCAATGCGGTGGGTTTTGTAAAAAGGGTTGCGACTTTAAATTGGCACTCAGGATATTCGGAACGTAAAATCGGCATCAGTACAGCGAGGGTTTGTCCGCTATCAACGATATCATCTACGACGAGAACCCGCAACGAGCCGCTAAGATCACCTTTATCTAAGACACGTATCGTGTCACGCTGGGTTTGACCGTCGTAGCTCTCTATGCGGATGCTTTGCAGGTTGCGAATATCTAAAGCCATCGAAAGTGCGTGAGCTAGAGTCATTCCCCCCCTCGCAATCGCGATTATGGTATCTGCCTGGAACGGTTCACACTGAAGTGCCAAATGTTGTAGATCGTTTTTGAAGTGTTCATATTTATAAGCTAACATTTTGAAATCATATCATAAGGGCATCTGCGCTATAATAAAATATCAATTAAAGTGCAGCAGTAAGAACGCAATGTTAGCGCAGCCATTTGGGATAATGATCTCGAAAAGGCATAAATACTAGGAAGTCTATGAAAAAATTAGCGATTATCGGTCGTCCGAATGTCGGAAAAAGTTCCCTTTTTAACCGTTTACTTAAACAACGCGATGCGATTACCTCTGAACAAGCGGGTACGACACGTGATGTCAAAAAACGGGTTGCCGTGGTGGTAGATAAAGAGGTAGAAATTCTCGATACAGGCGGATTGGACGAGGGGTGTGAACTTTTTGATCGAATTAAAGAGAAATCACTAAAAGCGGCACATGAAGCCGATATTATCCTTTTTATGGTGGACGGTAAAAGTCTTCCCGAAGAGGATGATAAAAAGCTTTTCTATGAGCTTGAATCGATGGGTAAAGCGATTGCTTTGGTCGTTAACAAAATCGACAATGATAAAATGCAAGAGAAGCTTTGGGAATACTATGAGTTCGGGACAGAGCGTATTTTCGGTATTTCCGTATCTCATAACCGTTCGGTTTTGCCGCTTTTGAATTGGATTGCTTCGGAATTGCCGGAATCTTCTATTGTAACCCCAGAGAGTGACGTTGTCGCAGATGAGGATGAAATGGACGGCTTTGATGCCGCTATGAGAGCCTCTACGGACGATGAAGAGTTCGATGAGGATGAGGACGATGGGTTCTTTATTCCTGAAGAAGATGGTGAAGAAGAGGAGACGTCGATCGAAGCCCTCGAAGAGGCGTATCGCGGAATTGTCAAAGAGTACGAAGCGGGTGACGTTAACCAAATGAAAGTAGCGATCATCGGTCGTGTCAACGTTGGAAAAAGCTCATTGCTTAACGCATTGCTTGGAGAAGACCGCTCGGTTGTCAGCTCTGTTGCGGGGACAACCATCGATCCTATTGATGAGACGGTAGAGTATCAGGAGAAAAAGATTACCTTTATCGATACGGCTGGGATTCGTAAGCGGGGGAAAATTCTCGGTATTGAAAAGTATGCCCTTATGCGTACCGAAGAGATGTTGGAAACGGCAGATATTGCCCTCCTTGTTCTCGATGCGTCACAACCGTTTATGGATCTGGATGAGAAGATTGCGGGATTTGTTGATAAAAACCGACTTGCGTGTTTGATCGTTCTCAACAAATGGGACATGGCACCGCGAGAAGATTATGACAAAATTATCGCGGAAGTACGAGATCGTTTTAAATTCTTGAGTTATGCTCCGATCATCACGATTTCGGCACAGAGCAAACAGCGGGTTCATAAGATTTTTGAGATGCTCCTCAAAATCAATGAGAACTATTCGCAGCGTATTTCGACGGGACGTCTTAATGAAGTGATCCAAGCGGCAATGCGAAAACATATCTTGCCAAGTATCAACGGTATGAATATCCGTTTGTATTTTGCAACGCAGTATGATATTCGTCCGCCGCGTATTGCACTGATTATGAATAAACCGCAGGGTCTCCATTTCAGCTATCGTCGATATTTAACGAATCAGTTGCGAGAGCAGTTTGATTTTGAGGGGACTCCGGTACTCTTTAAAGCGAAAGCGAAAAATACGAATCGAAGACCGCAACCGCATAAAACTCGGTCAATGTGGTAAGCAAAAGCCTACGGGCTTTTGCTTTTTAAAACGGTTTAACGATTACGAGCGCAACAATACCGATGAGTAAAAGAGTCGGTACTTCATTATAGATACGAAAAAATTTCCCACTTTTATATGCGGTGTTCTCTTTGAGCTTGAGACGGTAATGTCCGAGTGTGAAAAAGTAGCCGATCAAAATAGCGACCAGAGTCATTTTCGCGTGCATCCATCCCCCCATCTGAAATACATTAACCCCGTTATACTGCTGTGTCGACATAACGATTAAGGCTATTCCTGAGAGCAATGTTGCCCAAAATGCGGGAACTCCGATGTATTTATAAATCTTCATCTCCATCACTTCGACGACTTCGATAAATCCCTGATTGGTACCGTTTTCAACATGATAGACAAAAAGACGGGGGAGGTAGAAGAGTACCGCAAACCACGACACCATTGAAATAATATGAAACCAAAGCATCCAGCTGTACATGTGTTGTCCTGTTGTGTAAAATTAAACGGTAGGGTATCTAAAAAAGATTAATCGTTATAGATGTTTTTTTACGAAAGCGATAATTTGTGGTGTGGGTAAAGCACCGCTAAACTGATCGATGATACGGTTGTTTTTAAAAGCGATGACGGTAGGGATAGAGCGAATGCCGAAACGTGCCCCCAATTGTTGAAGCTCTTCGGTATTGATTTTAATAAACTGGGCTTTGAGAGGGAAACTTCGTGCTGCTTCCTCGAATGAGGGTGCCATGCTTCGGCACGGTCCGCACCACGGTGCCCAAAAATCGGCGATAATGAGCCGCTCGTCATTGAGCATCAATCGATCAAACGATTCCGTGTTAACAGCGAGAGGCTTGGTATCCAGTAGAGAGCCTTTGCAATGACCGCAGGCGGCTTTTGTGTAAGACTTTTTTATCGGGATGGCATTTACCCCCCCGCAATGGGGACAGACGACATTGATTTTAGACATAGAGATTACTCCGCAGCTTCTTCCGCTACTTCAATATCACGAATGGAAGAGGTGTGGTGATCTTTTACTTTATCGTGAAGTCGGCGAAGGGCTTTGTTTGCACGTTCGATGGCAAGATCGATAGCCGTATCGAGATCTTCATCGACATCAGAGATAACAACGGGTTGTGCGTGGGCAATATGGATATCAAATTCTACACCGACCCCTTTTTTTTCTTTAGAAATCATAACATTTACGGTAGTGATATCAAGGTGAAAACGTTTAAAATTTTCAATTGCAGTAGCGATGTGATCGTTTAGATGTTGAGTAAGTTTTATATCTTTAGAGCGAATTTGGGTATTCATAATGAATCCTTTTTAGTTGAACTAAGAAAAAATATAGCATATCTTTTCTTAAGAGGAAGCTTAAGAGACTCTTCGGTAAAATAGTCACTATTCAAGGAGATAATTTTGAGAGTATTAACAGGTATCCAGACATCTGGTGATTTACATATTGGAAATTATTTTGGTTCGATCAAACCGATGATTGAATCACAGCAAGATCATGAAGTCTTTGCATTTTTGGCAAATTATCATGCGATGACGACGATTAGCGAGGGTGAGCGGTTAGCTCATTTAACGATGCAGGCGGCAACCGACTTTTTAGCCCTCGGGATGGATCCGCAGAAAAGTACTTTTTGGGTGCAGTCGGATGTAAAAGAGGTGTTGGAACTTTACTGGGTACTCTCAGGTTTTACGCCGATGGGATTGTTGGAGCGGGCGCACAGCTATAAAGACAAAGTGGCCAAAGGGATTGCAAGCAATCACAGCCTTTTTTCCTATCCCGTTTTGATGGCAGCCGATATTTTGCTGTTCGGCTCTGAGGTGGTTCCGGTCGGGAAAGATCAGATTCAACACGTTGAGATCGCCCGCGATATCGCGATCAAATTTAATAACCAATACGGCGATGTTTTTACCATTCCTGAATTTCGCGTCGATGAGAACGTAGCGACCGTTCCGGGAATCGACGGACAGAAGATGTCTAAAAGCTACGGAAATACGATCCCGATTTTTAGTGAAGAGAAAATGCAGTCCAAAATCATCAAAAAGATTGTGACCGAAGCTGTACCGATGGAAGATCCAAAAGAATTCGAGGGGTGTAATGTCTATAACATCGCCAAACTCTTTTTGGATTATGAAGAGCGTTCGGCACTTCAAGAACGGTATAAAAAAGGTGGAGAAGGGCACGGCCATTTCAAACTTTATACCCACGACGTGATTTGGGAATACTTCAGACCGTATCGTGAACGACGTGAGTATTATGAAGCACATCAAGACGAAGTACGCGATATCCTCAAAATAGGTGCGGACAAAGCGAGTACGGTTGCCCAACCGATAATCGACAAAGTTCGTTCAGTTACCGGAATTCGATATTAAAGGAAAAAGATGAAAAATTACATTATCAAACAAATTGCCGATTCAGCGGCAACTAAACAGGCGATCTTAGAGAATAATGATCTTTTGGATACCATCGTAACCGTTGCTCAAGCATGTGTTGAGGTATATCGAAAAGGGAAAAAAACGATTCTTGCCGGTAATGGCGGTTCAGCGGCCGATGCACAGCATATTGCGGCGGAATTGGTCGGGCGTTACGGATTTGATCGCCCTTCAATCCCCTCTTTAGCGCTTACCACGGACACCTCTAATCTTACTGCTATCGGAAACGATTACGGCTATGACAAAGTATTCTCACGTCAGCTAGAGGGGATGGCGCAGGAGGGGGATCTTTTTATCGGCATCTCTACATCGGGAAATTCGCAAAATATTATTACGGCGTTTGAGTCGGCTCGTGATCGCGGTGTTACTACGGTGGCTCTCGTCGGACGTGACGGCGGTAAGATGGCGGAAATGGCCGATTATGCGATCATCATTCCTTCAAACGCCACGCCGCGTATCCAAGAGTCCCATATTCTGATCGGGCATATCCTCTGCGATATTATCGAAAAAGAGCTTTTCGGCGGCGGAGTAGCGTAAGGTGAACAAAGCCCTCTTCCTTGACCGTGACGGCGTTGTGAATGTTGAGAAAAATTATCTTCATAAAATTGAAGATTTTGAGCTCCTTGATGGGATCATTGAAGTATGTCATGCGTATCAGGAGCAAGGGTATCTTATTATAATTGTCACCAATCAATCAGGAATTTCACGGGGGTATTACACCGAAGAGGATTTTGACCATTTGAGTGAATGGATGGTGGAGTATTTTAAAACACTTGGAGTCACTATCACCCATATCTACCATTGTCCTCACCATGAGAGTATCGATGGGGTATGCGAGTGCCGAAAACCAGAACCGGGTATGTTTTTAGAGGCTCGAAAAGAGTATGATTTGGATATGGAGCACTCGGTGATGATTGGCGATAATGAGCGGGATATCGAAGCCTCTCTTAAAGCGGGAGTGGGGCGTAATGTTCTCCTTAGTATGGAAGCCATACATTCAAAAGCTGATCGCATTATTCACTCATTGCGGGAATTACTTTGATGCTCATCATTAATACGGGCGGTACATTTAATAAACGGTATGATCCGATAAAAGGTGAACTGTTTGTTCCACAGGATAACCGTGCGATAGAAGCGATACTCACATCATTGGTGATGGATATTTCTCTGCAGGGAATACTGTATAAAGACTCTTTGGAGATGGATGATCATGACCGCTCTGTATTGGCAAAAACAATTGCGCAATCGGATGAGCAAATCATTATCGTTGTACACGGTACCGATACCATGGACCTGAGTGCGCGATACGTTGCGAATTTGGCATTGGAGAAAGTGATTGTTTTTACGGGGGCGATGATCCCTTTTAGTATTGACCCGCTAGAAGCAACGGCAAATCTCTCTATGGCGATGGGGTACGCTCAAAATGCATCGAATGGTGTTTATATCGTGATGCAAGGTGTTATGGGTCGATACGATAGTGTGAAAAAAAATAAGTTTGCCGGGAAGTTCGAATATGTCTAAAGTAAAATGCGATCACTGTCATCTGGAGTTTAGTGACTCGGTGATGATTCATGATGGGGAGTATCGCTTTTGCTGTAATGGGTGTCGCGGAATTTTTCATCTCCTTAAAGACGAAGGGCTAGAGAGCTTTTACTCCAAAATGGGGGATACAACCCTCTCTCCACCTGTTGGACAGTTTGAATCGAGTGCTAATTTTGATACTCCTGCTTTTAGTGAGCGGTTTGTAACGACAACCGAAGATAATTTATCCCAAGTCTCTCTTGTTATTGAAGGGATCCATTGTGCGGCGTGCGTATGGCTTAATGAAAAAGCACTTCACAAGATGGAGGGTGTGATCGAAGCCCACATTAACTACACTAACAATAAAGCCCGTATTACATGGAATCCTCATATCCTGAAACTCTCTGCTATTATTGATATGATTCGTGCCATCGGGTATAACGCATTTCCCTACGATGCGTCACTTCAAGAAGTGAGAGCTAACAAAGAGCGTAAAGAGTACTATTTACGCATGGCGGTGGCGACGTTTGCGACAATGAATATGATGTGGATTGCCGTAGCACAATATGCCGGATATTTTACAGGGATTACACAAGATATTAAAACCATTTTGAATGTTGCTGAATGGTTTTTGGCAACACCGGTACTTTTCTACAGTGGATGGGTTTTTTATCGCGGAGCCTACTACGGATTGCGTAATCATGCAGTGACGATGGATTTACTGGTCGTTACGGGATCAAGTTTAGCGTATCTCTATTCTATCTACATCACCGTGTTTGAAAAAGGGGAGGCCTATTTCGATTCGGTGGCGATGATTATCACTTTTGTATTATTTGGTAAATTTCTCGAAGTTCTAAGCCGTAAAAATGCGGCCGATACCCTCGATATCATCGGCAAGCATATTCCACGTGAAGTGAGTATAATCGAAGGCTCATCTATCCGTTCTGTCGATGTTAATGAAGTAAAAGTCGGCGATCTCATAGTGATTCGTAGCGGTGAACGCTCCGCGATTGACGGTGAGGTGATGAGCGGAGAAGGGAGTTTTGATGAGTCAAATCTCACAGGGGAATCCGAACCTATTTTTAAACGAGTAGGGAGTAAGATTATTAGTGGAACAACGAGTATTGATGCTCTAATCCATTACCGTGCGACAAAAGATTTTGCCCACTCGACCCTATCGAATCTTGTTAATCTGTTAGAGAATGCGATGGCGCAAAAACCTTCCATCGAACAGTTGGCAAACCGTCTTTCTCAGCATTTTTCTTCCACGATTCTCTTCGCAGCGATTGCGACGTTTTGGGTATGGTTTTTTTGGCCGCACAGTTTTGATCGCTCCCTGATGGTAGGAATTTCGGTCATTATCATCGCATGTCCGTGCGCACTTGCCCTTGCGACTCCGGTGGCGACATTGGTGGGATTGGCTCTAGGTGCGAAGAGAGGGATCCTCTTTAAATCGGCGGCGCAGATTGAAACAATGGCAAAAACGACTATGGTAGTTCTGGATAAAACGGGGACGATCACCCAAGGGCGACCTGAAGTAGTCTATGCGAGTATCCATATCCCTTTTGACACGGGAGCTTTGCATACGCTTGTCTCTTCTTCAAAGCATCCGATTAGTCGAGGGGTGATGGAGTATTTGGAGCGAACGGAAGAGGGACTTGAAGAGTGTAGTATCGAAGAAGCACGTGAAATTCCCGCTCGCGGAATGGTCGGACGTTCGAAGGGGGTGATGATCGCCGGAGGAAATGCACTGTTAATGCAAGAACTTGGGATTGAAGTGGGCTCTTCAAGCGATAAAAGTATTTTTTATTATGCTGTAGAAAATCAATTGGTTGCGACGTATGAGTTGCGCGATCTTCCGAAAGAGAGAGCGTATCCATCGATAGAGGCGCTAAAAAATGCTAATCTTCGAGTGGTAATGCTTACCGGAGATCATGAAGCGGCGGCATTAAGGGTAGCCAAGGAAGTAGGTATTGATGAAGTTTATGCGCATCTGAGCCCTGAGGGGAAAGCGGCATTTATTGAATCGGCCCATCATGAGGGACATATCGTCGTTATGGCCGGGGATGGGGTCAATGATCTGTTAGCCCTGGCTGCTTCGGATATTGCTATCGCGATGGGGAACGGGAGCGATATTGCCATTGAGGTGAGTGACGTGGTGCTGATGAACGATTCGCTGACTTCTCTTGCCGAAGCATTTGCTATCAGCCGTAAAACGTATGGTTTGATTAAGCAAAATCTTGCCATTTCGTTGGTCTATAATTCCATTACGATTCCGCTGGCAATGATGGGGTATGTTATCCCATTGATAGCCGCAATTTCGATGTCGTTTAGCTCGCTCCTTGTCGTCGGAAACTCGATGCGCGTGCGATGGCTGTATAAATAAAAAGGTAGGTTATTATGGACTCTTGGGTAGTGGCAATGATGTTGGGAGCATCACTTCTTTTGGGTGCAATTGCTTTGGCGGCATTTTTATGGGGAATTAAAAACGGTCAGTTTGACGATGAGAAAAAAATGATGAATCAAGTGATGTACGATGATGAAAATGAACTTAACGATGCAGCTAATCAGCAACGTAAAAAAGAGTCATTGAACAAGGAAAAGTATAAACCGGAATAAAATCCGCTATTTTTACACTTAATCTTAGAATTAATTAAGCGTGTGTATTTCCGAATCGAAAAATTGTTCTAACATCTTTTTTTCTTCTTGCGTTAATACCGCATTTTCATGCATTATGAGATATTCTTGTTTGGGCATTCGATGATTGTAAATCACCTGTTTGGCACGCTCTAAACGTTCCGATTTGATCTTTGGATCCATA